>JABAOC010004954.1_pt2 | contig 49329 bp, 42 predicted proteins | sample 7062161 | NCBI WGS metagenome assembly JABAOC01 (sample SAMN14538625, study PRJNA623070) | marine sediment metagenome | biome: marine biome [ENVO:00000428]; feature: marine pelagic biome [ENVO:01000023]; material: deep marine sediment [ENVO:00002113] | place: India: Gulf of Khambhat ... | reverse complement strand
ACCTCATCCGATGTGTTTATGATGGATATGTTGTTTTTTGTCTGGTTTATGTTAACTGTTATGTTCACCATCACGGTCTCATTCTCACCACTGACCACAAAGCTGGGGTACATTAGCTTAGTTATTGATATGTCCATGCTGTAGTAGGTGAACCAGACAGTTGAGGAGCCTATATTCCCTACGGAGTCGTTACCATAAACTGTTATATTGTTCAGACCATAAGCAGGGGTTATGGTTATGTTCGGTGTGAATGTGGTGTTCGAACCACCATTAAGGGAATACCACCAGGTGTCTATGGTTTCGTTAGCAGCAACGTCAAGATCAATAGGCGAAGTGAAGTAGGTTGTGTTCTGAGGTGAGTATATGGTTATTCCTGGTACGGAGGGATCAGAGTATCTGCAGCATACATTCTTCAGGTACTCATCACAGTGACCTACATGAGCGTTAGTTAAATTTTCTACTGAGGCGTTGTCGCTTGCAATAGAAGCGAGGCACCAATAATTAGCTCCGCAGTTACTGTTGGTGTATAAGCATTCGATAGAACCATCTTCAGAGGTTTCTGATAGGCAAGCGCTCTCAGTGTAGACTTGGCCAGGTCCTGTGTAGTTTCCGATCTGTACATGGGCGTTGGTTGTGTCACTAAGCTTCAGGACCGTGACATCAGCACAGGAAGAATTGCTCAGGGTTCCAACAGAGGTGTTACAGCATATAGCATATGGGTAGCTACCGTTAGTGACGAGCTGGGCATGAGCATTCCAGTATCCCCCGCTTTCGTTCTTCAGGTAGAGAACCTCTGTGTAGGAGCAGGTTGTTGTTATGTTACATTCAATGTAACTTTGAGCATAAACAAAGCTTGCAGAAACCATGACGAGAATCAAAACCCCAACAAACAACAACCACTTCATCGTCCACCAACTGTTTATATACTATATACTAATTGTATTGGAAGAAATAAAAAAAGAAGGATATAATTAAAACTCACAGCCAGTTAGTGACTCAAACCAGTCAATGTTCTTCACGCCTGTGTAGATTTTGCCATCATACACAACCGAGGGAATTTGCTCAATCCCGAGCTGCTGGCACGCCTCCAGCTGCGCTCCCACGCAGTCCACATATAACTTGTAGGAGAAGCTACCCAGAATCTGGACTTGCTGGATTGTATTGGGTTCATTGCTCTGCCCAAACACAAGCAGGTTCTTACCCTTCAGGCACTCTGCAAAGGCCTTCTGTTTCTCTAGCCTTGTCTTGTAGTCCTCTGTGTCTATTATCTTGTCTGTTATCAAACTCCCGTCCTTGGTTACGTATATTTCCTCAAGCGTGTCTCCCAGGGTTCCTTTCAGTCTAAGCAGAACCTTGTAAACACCAGAAACCTCTTCGACTGATAAGACCTCTACCTCGGCCTCTGTTATCAGCTCATACACATCTGTTAACCTGTCCAAGGCCTGCTGCTGAGAACCAGTAATCATGACATTCTGGAGAAACATTGCGGCTATTACAATAACCAGTATCACTATGACCACTATGTATCCTATCTCCCTCTTTGCCATGAGAATAATATGGAGTATGAATATAAAAATGTTTAGAAAATTAAAAAGAAAGGCTTAGAAAATGGGTTTGGTTTTCTATCCTTTATCCAAGCCTGATAATCACGTCACCGCCATCACTCATGATCTGGGTGTCACTTCCGGTTCTGCATATATCAACCCCGCTTCCACAGGCACCGTTTGCATTAAGGTCGATATCTCCACCACTCACTGTCAAATCATCATCAACCTGGACAGTCCCTCCTGTCGAGTCAAGTATGAGGTTGCCTGAGGCGGTGTCTATTTCGTTGGTTCCGGAGACCCCTATTCGTATGTTGTCAACTGTCAATGCAGTGAATCCTGATCCTGCTCCTGCGCTGGAGATGTCCCAGTCATTGCTGTCTATCTGTATGTCGTCTCCACCATCGCCCAGAGTTACTGCACCGTTAGCTGTGAATGCTCCTGCTAGGGTTAATCCGCCACCGGAAACGAAGTCTGTTCCTGAATTGCCTATATTGATTATCAGATGAGCGTTGTCCATGTCAAGATTTCCGTCAGCGTTGGCAGCATCAAAGTAAAGTGTTCCATCAACATCCACATTTCCTGCAGTGTAGAGGTTTCCGTCTCCAGGGGGTGCGCAGGCATCGTCAGTATCAATACACACATCACCTTGTACATGCAGCCTTGCATCTGGGTCTGTATGTCCGATGCTAACGTTGCCACCGCCAGCAACCATAGATACGGATTGATTAGAGCCTATGTTTATATTTAAAGTGCCGTTTATTCCCTCTATCTGGTTCCTGTCAAACAGTATTCCGTAATCTGAGCCGTCCCATATTGCGAACTCAGCGCTTGAAAGTGATGGATTGGTTCCGAGGTTTCTACCACCAGTTATCTGTAATCTGGCAGCGGGACTCGTTGCGTTGATGCCGACATTGCCAGAGGAGTCAATTACTAATCTGCCTGCACTTGCTGTTTCATCCCAAATGTAGAATTTATCAGAACCCCAGCTATGAGCAGTTCCAGTAACGCCAATATCATACTCTCTGACCGAGTCAGTGTTGTTAATAGTTATATGCGTAGTTGAAGTGCTTGAGCTGTTAATGAATAACGCTTCTGAATCAGTGGAAGCATCTATATGCAAAGGCGAACCCGGACCCGTTGTCCCGATGCCGACGTTGCCAGAATCATCAATTATTAATGTATCGGTGTCAGCTCCGTCCTCTATCTTGAACGGTATTGCTCCTGTGTTTTCATCCTCGATGAAAAGCATGTTGGAGTTCGCTGAAAGCCGCCACTCCTGGCCTCCATCACTATCTATGATTCCAAGCTGGTCGCTTGGGTCACTTATGGCCAGTTTGGTTACTGGTGTGTTGTTTCCTATGCCAATGTTGGTATTTGTTGTGTCGTTGTAGACATAGTCTCCGTTAATTGTCCAATCTAAATCAGCGCCACCGCCGCCAGTATCATCTGAACAGTTCCATACGCTGTTTCCGTTGTCCCATTTGAGAATCTGGCCGTCGGTGCAGGACTGGTTCAAAACGACTTGGTCGCCTGATACTACTATTCCTCCTCCTGGGGATAAAATGTTCACGGCTAAGACGCCGCTCGTTGTGTTGAGGCCAAGGCCGGCTACATCGGAGTTGAGCTCGACTGCGTTTATGCAACCTGAACCAGCACAGACGAAGTCTGTCGCATTTGCGGTTCCGTTCACGGTTAGTTCGTCATCAGGGGTTGTTTCCATGATGCCGACGTTGCCACTTCCTGTGACTCTTAACCTCTCCTCTGTATTGTCACCTCCAGAGTTAGTGTCTTTAGTGTAAAATGCTAATCCGCCCCTGGAGTTACTATCTTCAGTTTCAAAGACTATTTTCGCTCCAAAGGTAGTACCAGCAGTAGACTGCCCAAATCCGATTCCAACACCTTCTCCAGGTGTGCTACCCGTTGGATTATGTATTAGTAAATGTAAATTTCCAGCTCCAGAACTAGTAGCATCAACATCTTTAGATAAATGCGTTAGTGATTCTGGACTCGCCGTCCCGATTCCGACCCTCTCGTTTGTTGTATCAATGTTGAAGACAACATCATCACTTGAGTTCCTTACCTGGAATGCTGTTGTGGATTCTACTGGAGTCTCAACTGAGAAGTTTCCTACCACACTCAGGGTCTCGTTCGGACTCGTTGTGTTGATGCCGACGTTGCCAGTATTATTAAGTATAGTCACTCGCTCAACATTATTTGTCCTTATGCCGACAGGCATATTTGAGCCGGTGCCATAAAATGCATGAACTCCCTCGTAAAAATCAGGGCTTTGAGTGGGATTGTCAAAAATACCCCATATAGCCGCATAAGTAGTAGCGCCAACCTCCCCTGATATGCGGGCAAACGTAGCATAATCATCGTCATGAATATGGAAAATAGTAGTCGGCTCCGTCGTCCCGATGCCGACCCTGCTGGTGCTTTGATTTACAAAGAAAACTGTTTCTCCTGCCGCATTCTCTACGTTCAGGGAACCGTTCACCTCAAGCTTGTAGGCTGGATTCACCTCCCCGATGCCGACATTGCCGCCTCCTTCAAAAGTTACCCTGTCCGCCCCGTCATTGAATGTCAAATCATCACCTGCAGCTCCCATCTTGATATCCCAAGAATCAGCGCTTGAAGCTATCTCCAAACCCGCGGTCTCGCTCGCATCATCCGTCTCGATGCGCACAATTGCATCCGTATTACTTGCTGAATCTGTGTATGCATGTAACACTTCAGCCGGACTTTCCGTCCCAATTCCTATCTTGTCGCTGACAAAGAACTCCTGAGAAGAATCGCCTACACCGGCTCCCCAAGACCGCAGTGTCCCAGCGTTCGATATTGAATCTACCTGGCTATGCTTTAAAATTACTGTTGCGCCTGAACTTACTTCCAGCGAGCTCGTCCCAAACTCCAATGTTGTTGAATCTAAAAGGAAGTCTGTTGTACCGGCTGATGTATCATCAACCTTCACGTTAAAACCACTTGAAGAAGTGCGAATGAGACTGCTTCGTATCCGCCCGGCGTATGTATCTTTAATGTATATTGAACCACCGGTCGTAGCAAAAAGCGAATCTATCTGCACATCTGCGATGTGCATGTCAATGTTCTGCGGAGAGGCGCTATTACCCTCTAGGTATATCGCGTAACCGGTTGTCCCACGATAGTTGATTACACAATGCTCGATAAACAATGTCAGCCAGGTATTACCAGTGATGTTTATGCCTTGGCTAACTTGAGATCCAGAGCCCAAAATATCCACGTTACGGATATGAACATTTTGGGTGTCATCGCCGACGATTGCCCATTCAGATGCAACCTCGGATTCTTCTATCCGAAGGTCCTGAATTTGCACATAATCTGCCAATATGACTGTTCCGCCATCATTTCCTGTGAAATTTAAAACAGCCGTGCGTTTACCCCCTACACCACGAATGTCAACCCAGGATTTCATGGTAATTTGTTCACTATACTTTCCAGGCATTATTAAAACATTGTAACGCTTAGATGCACTCGCATCAGTGATAGAGTCTATTGCAGCCTGGACAGAAGTAAAGTCACCGCCAGATTTGGCAACGATAACTGTCTGGGCATAGGGCGTGATAAGTGTATCAAATCTCGCGGTTCCGTTCACATCCAAAGTGTATGACGGCGAAGTCGTGTTGATGCCAAGCCTGTTTTCTGTGTCGTTCCAGTAGAAGTTGCCATCTGTGTCATAGGTTATGTTCTCATCGTTCTTCCAGAACGCGACATGACTTGTAGAACCACTGCCGCTTACATTACCTCCACCACCGCCTCCCTGGATGTCAGATGAACACTCCCATGTGCTGCTTCCACTGTCCCACTTTAGGATTTCGTTATCAGAGCAGGACTGGTTCAAAACGACTTGGTCGCCTGATACTACTATTCCTCCTCCTGGGGATAAAATGTTCACGGCTAAGACGCCGCTCGTTGTGTTGAGGCCAAGGCCGGCTACATCGGAGTTGAGCTCGACTGCGTTTATGCAACCTGAACCAGCACAGACGAAGTCTGTCGCATTTGCGGTTCCGTTCACGCTTAATTCGTCATCAGGAGTTGTCTCCATGATGCCGACGTTGCCTGTAGATAATATCCTAATTCTCTCTAAATTATTTGTACCGAATATGAGAGGATTGCCATAAGTTGTGGTTAAATATGTACTGTGCTCATCCGCTGTAGAAAGGGTTTTCTCAGTCCCTCGTGCTACATGAAGATGAAACCCACCATTTGGTGCACCACCCGTGCCTTCAATACCAACCTTATAATTACCAGCATCATTGCCTGTCAAATCTACAATAGGTGTTGCACTGTTGTTGACTAGAATATCACCATTACTAACATGCAGTTTCGCTCCAGGACTCACTACCCCGATACCGACGTCGCCGTTACTGTCTATTGTTAACTTTGTGCTTGCCCCTGTAATTAGGTATAAGTTATCTGAATTATCACCACTAATACCCGTATCAGTATCACTTCCGTATGGTCTAATTCCTGGGATGGTGGTTGATTGTCCTTGTTGTAATAAACGTGCGCCACTTGCGGTAACTGAACCCAAAATACTGCTTGTTATATACCATCTCTCGGTACCGGCGATTGAAATTCTAATATCATCATCAGAATTTTCATAAAATCCTGAATCACCGTCACCAAAGCTTATACCTCCTGTTAAAGAACCAACTGTACCATTAATATGTAAGATACTTTGAGGACTCGTTGTGTTGATTCCGATCCTGTTCAATGTAGAGTCCACAAACAAGGTGTTTGTATCAACAGAGAAGTTCTGGGTGACGCTGAGATTGTTCGGGAAAACGTAAAAACCTCCTTCAAATGTTCCTGGGCCAATCGATGGAGCACTGTGGCCTGGATCAGCAGGTGCAGCAGAAACCGAACCAATAACTATACTATATGTTACTAATAGTAATATGAATATAATAAACAACTTCATTCCTTCGAACTTTTTGGCTTTCATGCTTCTCTCCCAATCTGGTTTGTTATGCCTATCTCTTCATGTAGTCCGAGACCAGAACCTCGAGAAGCTGTGATATCCTCATATCTTTTTCTATTGCGAGTTTCTTGAACTCCTTCCAAACACCGGTCTCCACGACTATCGTTGCCTTGGTTTTTTCCATAAATACACCCATATTTCTTTACATCTATACATAAATATGGATATACATATTTAAATACTTTTCTATACTCGAGTATACATTTCCTGCTCATTCTACCTTCTCCTCGTCTTTTTGACATATTCCCTAACGACCCTTTCCAGGAGTTCTGATATCCTCACTTCCTTGTCTATTGCGAGCTTCTTGAACTCCTTCCATGCCTCTTTCTCCACAACCACTGTGGTTTTTACCTTTCCCTTTTTCACTCTCCATCACCCCCTAAAAGTTTGAATTATAATGCAGATCACCTATGAAGTACAGGTTACCTGTCGCTCCGTCTATATACCCAACAACGCTTCCTCCTGAATCCTTTATCTGAAAATCATCGCCTCCAGATGGGGTCGGGCTTGCCTGTTTTATGTAAAATCCCGTTGAGTTGAGGTTTCCACTAGAGTCAATGTAGAGTATTAGAGTCCCTCCAGAGTTCCTAATCTGAAAACAGTTGGAACATGATAGGGTGCCACTCTCGTTGAAATTGTAAGTGCCCTTGATATCCACATAACCGTTGTCATCGAACCGTGCCTTAGCGCTTCCTGTACTGTTTTGGATGTATAAACATGGATTCGAGACATCGCATGTTGTTCCAGAACCACCATCTATCATGGAGAGAATACAGTCATAATTCTCACATGTATACGTCGTCCCACCAATAGTACAGTGTGAGTTGTCATCATAACAATCGTACCACTTGTTGCTCGAACAGTAATCAACATCCCCGTCTCCATCAGAATCTGATGTGCTCCCGCTCGCAGTACACGCCGTCCCATCGTTGTTCACACAATCAGTCCCTGGGTTGCAGCACATGTTATCCGATGATACACAGTTTCCTGAGTCTGGGAAACCGGCTTGGGGAGCAACATAATTACAGTATCTGTAATTTTCTCCTGTGTCGTCACCACAACAGCTAGATGTTGTCCCGGAGTCGAATCCCACATTCCAGCAGGTCTGTCCGTTACATCCGGTTGCTCCCTCACTGCAGTCGCACCAATCCTGGTCAGTGTCCCAAGTGACTGTGTAGAGATCGTAATACCCTGAGGTCTCATTCGCATAAGATGCACAAGTCTGAGTCCCACCAGCAGCAGAGACATTAATCATCGATGTGTATTGCCCTTCTGTCGGACAGAAAGTGTACCCCAAGGAATAGTTCCAGCTCTCATTGGTGTAGGGTGGGCAGCTATTGTCAGTTTTCCAGTATGTCATTGCATGAGGACCTTCATCTCCTCCACCGCCGGGGGCGCTTACAAGTGTGTACATGGCGTTGACATCGCAGCAGTCGCATGGATCGGGTTCAGTTCCCGTACAATCTTGAAAACCTGTTATGCAATCACCTCCAGAACATGTGTAACCACCAGGACATTGGGTGGTGGTCTGGCAGTCATACCATGTCCCAGCGTTACAATAATCATTATCCCCGTCACTGTCAACATCAGTAGATACGTCTCCATCATTATAACACGTCCCAGCGGCAACGCACTTGTCTGATACGCAGCATGTATCATCGCTTGTGTCTGTTCCCCACCCGTTGTCCATTGAGGAGTGTGCAATCCTGTAGTTATAATTCTCTCCATTATCATCTCCACAACAGCCTGTCAAGCAGGATCCTCCTGTACAGTCCCCGCTGCCTCCGACAGCCCATCTATTAGAAGTTACTATTGCTGTGCAGGCGGTGTTTGAAGCATCCCCACCCAGCCATGTTCCTGAGCTACAATATGCTCTATTTGGGATAGTGCCTGCAGCATTGGTATTTGCAGTACAGGTATCCGTTCCTGTTTCAGCACAATCTGTCGAGGGGTTGCAGCAGGTCTCCCCAGCACCACCATTATAGGGTGAGGGTGCATCGCTTCCAGCGGTTTCCGTGATCCTGAACTCACTGCCGTCGTCACCGCAGCAGTAATCGGTTCCCTGGGAAGCCTCTCCTCCTATTTGCCAGCGGTTTGCACTGACTATGTCAGTGCATGCAGATGCATATGCATCGCCGCCATACCAGTAAGTGGCTGAGCAGGATTCCTCAAGAGTACTGCAGCACCAGGCAGAACCTTCAGGATCTCCTCTGGGTCTGCACGTGTCATCATTCTGGCAGTCAGTTCCTGGGTTGCAGCACGCGTATTGGCCGCTGTTGTAACCTGCTGGAGCGTCAGTGGAACTGTGTTCAGTTATTCTGAATTCACTGCCATCGTCACCGCAGCAGTAATCGGTTCCCTGGNNTACCAGTAAGTGGCTGAGCAGGATTCCTCACCAGTATGGCAGCACCAGGCAGAGCCGTCATCATTTCCTCTAGCTCTGCACGTGTCATCATTCTGGCAGTCTGTCGAAGGGTTGCAGCACGCGTATTGGCCGCTGTTGTAGCCTGCTGGAGCGTCAGTGGAACTGTGTTCAGTTATTCTATACTCGTTGGTGTCGTCGCCGCAGCAGTAATCGGTTCCCCCTGCAGCCTCTCCCCCAATCTGCCAGTAACCAGAGCCCATGCAATCAGTACAGCATGCTCCCCCAGCACATGGCCCGCTATTGGAGTCAGGGTTGTAGGGAGTGTAGTCGCAATCACAGTCAGGATCCATGTTGCAGTAGTAGTCTCTCCAGTCACAGCCCGGGCACGGGGTATTGTAACAACCATCAGAATCGCAGTCAGCATCATCTGCGCATTGCGCGTTGCAGTACCCATATACGCACTCACAGACAAGCTCACAAAATCCAAATCCATCCGCTCCATCACACCAACTCTGATCACCACAATATTGAAAATTATTCATAGGGTCACAACAGTCTTGACACTCCGAATCCTGATCTACACAAATTTCCGGACACTCACTCTGCAACGGCTCATACTCCTCCCATTTCCCCTCACACTGCCTCCCCTCCTGCTCGATTGGTATGTTGGTTACGTTGTTTACCAAAGCAGAATACGCATCGACCCTTGGGTAATTCGTCCCTTCATGTTCAATCAGGAAGCCCGTGCTCCTCATTCTGTACTGCAAATCAAGTGGGGAGAGGTTCTCTTTTTCAAGTACGAGCGAAGCGACTCCTGCGACAACTGCTGCAGAGGCAGAGGTTCCGCTCCTGAGTTCGTACCCGCCTCCTAGTTTTGTCGATTCTACCCCAACACCCGGAGCGAGCAGGTCTAGTAGAGGATCAATATTCGATAGACTCGCCACACTATCATTTTCATCCACTGCCCCGACAGATGTAACGTTCGTTCCGCAGGCTGGTGCCTTGAGATACGCTCTCCCATCATTCCCGCTCGCAGCAACAGCAAAAATCCCCTGGGAGACAGCGAAGTTCGCTTCCTCTGTTATTATATTTGAATCACAGTAGCATGACGTATTGTATATCCATCCGCCAAACGACATCAGTATAACCGAGATGTTGTAGACATCCTTGTTCCTTATACAGTAATCGATTCCCGCTAGGATATCCGATTCATACGCTTTACCAGGCTTCCTGAAGGCCTTCACTGCGAATATCTTTGAATCCTTGGCTATCCCTGCCACAATCCCTGAAACATATGTTCCGTGCCCGTTATCATCCATCGGGTCGTTGGTATCGTGTATAACATCGTATCCCCCGATATAGTTATCCGAAAGCTCTGGATGATTGTAATCAATCCCGCTGTCTATCACGCAGATGGTCTGGCCCTTGCCTGTAACACCCAAATCCCAGGCTTCCCATACGTCGGTCTGGTTAACAACATCATCCAGAACCAATTCGATTAGGTGGTCAATCCGTATGAATTCAATCTCATCTTCAGTAAATTTGTCTATTATATTAGTAATTTCCTGATCATCTACAACAGATGAGATAAAATTCTTAACTGAGATATAGTTCCTAACTTTCTTTTCTGGGGAAATCTCTTTTTCAATCTCAGATTTCCTTGATGTATCCTTGAGCTTGATTATAACCTTTGCCTCATTTGTTTCTAAAATCTTTTCCTCGACCTCCTTAGTAACGTATTTTATTTTCTTTAACTTGATGGTATTGGTTAATAGGGAGCATGGCTTATCGTAGCCATCACAATTCTCATCGATTAGATTCCCACAGATCTCTTCTGCTCCGGGGTATACATTCGGATTTGTGTCATCACAATCCTTGTCCGGCCGACAGGTATCAGACCCGTCCCCGTCTTTATCTCTGCAAATTTCAGTGGTTTCACTCACCAGGGTTAAGCTGCTGCTGGTCTCCTCTAGGACCGTATCATTGTATATCACCCTTGCAGTTACGGTATACGTTCCTGGTAATTTCGGGGGTTCCATACCAATTTCTGAAAGGTCCAAGGCGAATGTTTTATTCTTGCCGGCGAAATCACTGCCATAACCCTCCAAGATTTCGGAATAATCTGTTTCTGCTGAAAGCAAACCATCCCTTAATTCCAATGAAACATAGGAATCATCTAGGCTTTTGTTGCCGGCCTTCACAGACCCCGGGACCAGATCAACAGAGTAATCTGCATCAGGCTGATATATGAGATTAGAGACATCTGCCGAGTATGGGTTTTCGAAACTGCAAGAACCGTCAAAAATTCCAGATTCTGACCCCATTTCAGTGTAAGCGATCAGGTTGAATTTGAATTCAACTTCAGGATATATTCTTCTTGCTCCCCTGACTCCGTAACCTTCACCAGAGCCAACCTCCCCCGTCTTAGGGGAATGGAAAATACCTTTTTCCACAACCAGACCAGAACCGGATTTTTCCAGAAACTCCTCAAGGGTAATACTTGATTTTTGATTTTCTAACAGAATCTCTACCATGGCGTCCTTGGGTAGAAGATCTCCTGCTTGGAGCGTAAGTTCTGCATCCGCTTTGCCTACAATCTCAACAGCTCCTGGTGCCAAGTAACCTACAAGATTCCCTCCGAAGAAAGCTAGACCAGCTATGGCGCAAACTACAATTAGGGTGAAAATCCAAAATCTTTTATTTCCCATGGTCTTTATCTCAATATCTTTCAGCTCCGCCTCCCTTAATTTTGCTTCGCTTTTTGTCCTGCCGAGATAGATGGTTTTGACTTTACCGTTTTCCCTAACAGAAGTATAATAATATGTAACCCCCCTTATCACCTTCTTATGCATAAGAACCTCAGGGTATTGGTTTGGCAAGGGTTTAATTTGTAGGTTACGCGGATTTATGCAAATTTCATAACCCTGTATATATGTAGGTTACGGAGGTATAAATAATTTCCAAACAATAATCCATCAATACAATATTTTTCAGATTTTCATGGATATTCCTATTTTCAGAGATATTTAGATACGTTTTTTATTTTTAATAATCAATTACAAATAGGGTTAATATGAGGGTCTTTAGATTTTCAGCTGTTGGTGTGAGCGGACTTCTGATTAATGAATTCATGCTCTGGTTTTTCACAGATATTGTGGGATTTTTCTATATCATATCAAGCATCATATCTAGCATAATTTCAATCACATCAAACTTTATTATCAATGATAAGTGGACTTTTAGAGAAAGAAGAAAGGGAAGCTCTTTAAAAAGATTAGCAAAATATTGTTCTATATCTGCAGTGACCACTCTGATAATTATTTCCGTGCTTTACATACTAACGAGTTTCCTCGGGATTTACTATCTGATTTCAAACATATTTGGAATATTTGTTGCATTCTCCTGGAGCTATTCGTCAAACTTGAGATGGACTTGGCCTGCTAATCCAAGAGAAATTAGAAAATTACCCAACAAGAATCCCATGATTTCGATAATAATACCAACATCGAATAAAGAAGAAGTTAAAGGGTTCGTCTCTGGGATTTCAAGGGTTTTGGGAGAAAACAACATCAAAAAAGAAATTATATTGGTAGATAACCTCAATAGTTCTATTTTGAATGGCTTTGATGAAGCAGGGGGTGATGTGGTTGGAGTTATGTACCCATTCCACTCACCAGGGGCCGTACCAGAATCGATTAAACCAATCACGAATAACGAATCGGATCTGGTTATAGGAAGCAGGTACATGAATGGAAGCGATCTGAGCTGCTCCTTTGGGAACAGAATCAGCCATAGAGTCAAATCACTGCTTGCAAGGGGACTGGTAAATGTCAGGGACCCGCTTTCCGGATTTTTCTTTTTCAACAAAGATGTCATTAAAGATGTGAATTTAGGATGCTCCAGTCCGAGCATGGAGGTTCTTGTTAAGGGAAAATACGGTAACGTGAAGGAGATTCCCTATAGCTTAAGCCGTGATGGGAACATGTTCATGGGGCCAGGTATTTTCAGTTACCTAAAAGATTTGGTCAGACTTTACTGGTATAAAATTAACGAGTGATTATTCTTGGGGACTTCATGACTTCTTAAGATGAATACTCTCTAGGCATGCTTCTCTCAATCCTTCATCCCTAACTTCTTCACACATGGTTTCGTTTAAAGATATCCTCGCTATACAGAAATTCCTAATGTCGGGGTCAACTATTTTGTAACATAAGCTTATATTATTGTTAAACTCAGCCACATCACCAATACAAAAATCCCTCTTCAAAGTCTTCTCACAGTCTGCCAGTATCGGGTGTTCAGGGTAGGTTTCGCTAAGATTTTCATCAGGAACTGGGGTGGTGTCTCCTGTTTCATTGTCTTCCATTTCAATTATCTTCGGCTGTTCAAAGGGAATAAAGAATATTAACAAAATAACAATTATTGCTAAAGAGATGTATATTATCTTTCTCATTCGCCCGCCTCTATAAAGACCTCACTGGTAGGCCATATCATCTTTCCTTTGTAGCATCCTCCATTACAACACCACTCTACTGAAAACCCCCTCACGTCAACACTCTCCTCGCAGGAGAACAGTGTCAAAATCCCTGTTTCTCCGGGTTGCAGGGGTTCATTTACAGTAAAATCCGCTGGGAGTGTAATGTTCGTTTTGATTCCGAATGGAACGGTTATTCTGATGCGATCTATGTCCTGCTGGTTTGGGTTGTGAAGGGGGATTCTCAAATAACCACCGATACATTCTCCATTACCATATTCTATCATGCAGTCAGAGGAATAAGCGCTATAGGGATCTTCAAAAACAAGCCTGATACCAGACACTAGCAGTGCGATTACGATTATTAAAAGAAGAATTGCATATCTCTTTTTATCTTTTTTTTCTATCTTTATCATATTTGTCACACCTATGGGATATATTTATCTCTAAGTTTTAAAATCCTAATTATGTATGAATTCATAATAGGGATCTTGGAGGGTAGTAAACCCATTTTGGAATATTTGATCCCGGTTTTCCTTTATGTTTCTTTGTTTTCGTGTTTGATACTTATCGCCAAGAATATGGATCTCATTAAACGTCAATTCAAAGGAATAAGGAGAAAAACATGGTTTTGGATCTTAATATTAGTATTAGTTGGTTTAGTTATTAGAATCCTGTCCCCATATTTTATCATAACATGGTATGATGAACATTCAAACATAGAGGTAGCGAAAAACATAGTCACTCAGGGAAGATCTGTTTTATGTTCCTATCAAGATTACAATCTAGAAACCTGCACATTCTATGGCGATACACATGGTTTTCCGTTCATTTTAAGTATCTTCTTTCTTATTTTCGGGGTATCGGGACAGGTTGCGTATGCAGTTAATATAATATTCAGTTCTTTATCCATAATTCTAATATTTTTGATTTCATATATCATTTTCAAGAAAGAGGGAACTTCTCTTTATGCAAGCGTTATTTGTGCATTTCTACCAATGTTCATTTTCCATTCCAGTAATCTGGAAGTGGATACGTTGGCAATGTTTTTCTTACTAATCACATTTCTAAACTTCCTTCTATATTTTAAGACCAAGAACTTTGAAATTTATTTAGCTTCGCTCTTAAGCTTGGTTATAACCATTCAGATAAGGTTCGAACTTATATTGTTGATTCTGTTATTCGGAATATTTCATTGGGTTATGAAATTTGATTTTCGGCTGATCAAAGAGAAAAAATATATACTTTCTTATTTGCTCTTTCTTATTTTAATAATCCCTCATCTTTTCCATATGGGGAAAAATGCATTCCCCACATTATTTTATGGGAAAGAAACCGGGTGGGCTATTGGAGGACATTTCTTAACTCTGGATCATTTCCTGAACAATTACAGCAGGGTTTTTGAATTTATATCAGGCTGGTATTATCCCGCTCTTATCAATGTTCTGATACTGATAGGTATACTATACCTTTTCAAACAGAATAGAAGATTAACCGCATTCATTCTGCTTTATATTTTGATTTTTTCTGTAATGTATATATCCTATTATCAAATCTATGTTAGATACTGGCTCCATTTGCTGGCATTGTCTATCCTATTCTCTGTTGGAGGAATATATTTTATCCAAAAGGAGATTTCCAAGAGGACATCAAATAAGTTATTAGCATTTTCGGATGTAATCATACTTCTCCTAGTGGTATTGCTATCCTCTTATATGATTCTCAATCTTTACAATCCTGATGAATATTTCAGTGATCAGGGATTTGTGAAATCCGATGTCATGTATCAGGAGCAGGAATTCATAAACAGTATTAAGGATGGGGTAAAGGGATGTTACGTGGTTATGCACTTCCCATACTTCCTTTCGGCGACAGAGGCTAAAGGAATATTTACGTTGGATTTGCTAGGAAATCCAAATATGTCGAAAAATATACTCAATAGCGAATCTTGCTTCTTGTTCTTCGAGGACTTGTATTGTACAAATTTTTTCGAGGAAACCCTGGACGCTGCAGGAACTGAAAACTTAATAATCTCTAGGTGTGAGGAAATGCATAATAGATTTCATTTGGAACCATTCATAGAATACAACATTGTTAAAAGCAAATTGTGCGAAACCTACAAATGTGAAGGTTCAAAGGATAAATTCATTTTATACAAAATCACCGGACTTAAATCTTAATTTTAGAATTGTTTTCAGATACCTCATACCATCTCTTATAAAATTGGTTTTTGATTTTCCAATCCTTCTGTAGTTATAAACAACAGGAACCTCAACTGTGTAATATCCTAATTTCAGAGCCTTGAACAACAACTCTATGCAATATTCACCGCCTTTTGACTCTAAATTTAGCTCCTTCAAAAGATTTTTATCTAAAACAAGAAATCCATTAGTCGAATCTCTTACCCTTAAATTCAAAAGAATATTCGTAAAAAAGTTCATTAAAAGGCTCCCACAAGTCCTCGAAAAAGGTGCATTCATCTTGCCTCTCAGATGCCTCGAGCCAATCACAATGTTCCCGTCCCTTTTAATTGAAAGCATGTGAGGAATTACATGTGGTGGATGGGAAAAATCAGCATCCATTGTGATTATTATTTCATTCTCCGAAACATCTGCTCCCTCTAAAATGGCGGAAGCTATTCCAATCCTTTCCTCCCTTTTCACCAGTTTCAAGTTCCTGTAATTTCTCTCCAGATCCCTTACAGTTTTCCAGGTTCCATCCGGGGAACAGTCGTCTATAATTATTATTTCTCCTTCTATTTTGTTTTTAGAAAAAACATTTTGAATTTCTGATATAAGTTTAGATAAATTACCTTTTTCATTATAGGTGGGTATCAACACAGAAGCTTTCATTTTTTCTCCCAAGGCCATTTCTTACCATTCTGGAGGAACCAATCTATCGTCTTTTTAAGGCCCTCTTCTAGTTCTATTTTTGGCTCCCATTTGAGCAGTTTTTTCGCCTTTTTGTTATCACATAAAAGGGTATCCACATCGAACACGCGGAACTTTGAAGGATCCTCTTTAATCTCTATATCATCCTTACCGAGCAGTTTTGCAATGAGCTTTACTATATCCAGCATCTTTATGCCCTTACCAGATCCCACATTCAATACTTCACCATTAAGTGGATTTAAACCAGATAATAGAATAGCCTTGACTGTATCTTCAACGAATGTGAAATCCCTAGTGGAGTTCAGGTCACCAAAATAAACAACATCGGATTTTGATAACTGGGATATGGCTTCTGGGATTATGTAGGGATGGGTCTCCCTTGGACCATATGCATTAAAAATCCTTAATATAGAAACAGGAATACCATGCTCTCTATGAAACATGGAGCAAAGCCTGTCTGCCGCAAGCTTGCTTACAGCATATGTGGAGTGAGGTAGGGTTGGGTGTTTTTCATCCATGGGCGTATACTGTGCACTGCCATAAACTTCAGATGTTGAAATATATACCAAGTTTTCAATTTTGCTACTCTTAACTGTCTCCAGAACATTCAGTGTACCCATAAGATTGACCTCCAACACTTCTCTAGGGTCCACATAACAATAAGGTATGAAAGGTTTTGCTACCAGATGAAATACCAAATCCTTGTCACTTACAATTTTATCTACAAGCTGTCTATCGCGAATGTCTCCCCTTACCAGCTCCAAATCTTTCCCAGACAGGTTTTCTGGTTTTCCGTGTGAAAGGTTGTCCATTACTGTGACATTTGCTCCGCTTTCAATGAGTCTTCTGACCAGAGTAGAGCCTATAAATCCAGCTCCTCCCGTCACCAAGACGTTCTTTTCCTCGTAGTCGGTTTTCATCTCCATTCCCCATTATAATTTCAATATATCTTTTAAAGAATTGACTATTTGGTCTAAATCCTCCCTTTCTAAGTATTGGTGACATCCCACATAAAACCCGTTCCTGCCAACATAGTCTGCATTGGGAAGTTTACCCCCATACTCCTTTCTCAAAAACGAATATGCAGGTTGTTGGGTGGGTATGCAACCAAAAATGGGCCTAGTTTCAACACCTCTTTTCTCCATCTCGATTCTCAGTTTGTTGCGGGGTATTTTTTTGGGATTTTTGATTACAAGAGGATAAGCAAGATAGCTTATATCTTTAATAAATTTGGGTAACTGCAAAATATCTGAAAATTCCTCTAATTTTTCATTCAAATACTTAACATTTTCATGCCTTCTTTTTATTATCCAGTCCACCTTCCCTATTTGGACCAGACCTATGGCTGCCTGGAACTCCATTACCCTGAAGTTATAACCGATTATGTCGTGAGCAAACCTGGGATCGATATCAACCTCTTCCTGAATCTTTTTGATTTTCGGAGGACAGCCTGAGGTCTCCCTGGTGCATATAGGACAGTCACAGAGCCTTCCATGGGATTTTATCTTGTTAACCAATCTCACAATTTCATAGTCATTGGTTGTTATGGCACCCATTTCCCCTGCCTGAATGTTGTGTGCAATGTAAAAAGAGAACACACCCAGAAGACCCATTGACCCTGTTCTTTTGTCCTTATACTTTGACCCGTCCGCTTGGGCAGAATCCTCAAAAACCTGCAAACCGTATTTTTTTGCTATTTTGTTTATTTTATCCATATCGCATGGGTAACCCATTAAATGAATAGGCATGATAAAGGAGTATTTACTCGTATCATCCATCTGCTCCAGGTGGGCTTTGATGTTTTCTGGTGTTATAACAAACGTTTCCCTATCCACATCAACATAAATTGGTTTAAAACCAGTCACTACCAAGGCATTGGTTGGTGCTATATACGTTAAGGGGGATGTTATGACCTTCTGACCTGCTTTTATATCAAAATCCTTGTGATACTTCAATGCAGTTAGACTAGCAATCAAAGAAGCGGTTCCAGAGCTGGTTAACACGGAATATCTGGTTCCGATAAACTCTGCCCATCTCTTTTCAAATTCCTTAACCTTCTTACCTTCAGATATTCTACCAGAATCAAGAACCTCATTCACAGCCTTCCTTATGTCCTCTCCTATCCTGAAATCCCCCACATGAACTCTTCTCATGTAAGTAAATTACTCAATTTAGATTTTTAAATGCAAAAGATGGAATTTGTGTGATTTTTTATATTCTCTTTAATTTTAAAATAGTTTTTCTAAGTCCTTTTGGGTGAAATAAATTTATAATCGTTCTTTTAAGCCTTTGGGGCGAAAGATAAAATTTTATAAATGCCCGCGTCTTGAGTTTATTTAATTCTTCTTGGGACAGACTATCAGCTTTAGAATAAGTTTTTGTCTTATAATAGTCATAGTCTTCAAAATTTTCTGATAATTCACATCCTTCTTTTTTCATCATTTCAAATAAGTGAGTTTCCGGTAGTGGGGTTGTTATTGAGAATGTTGCCTCATCAGCATTTAAAGAGACAGCAAAATTTATAGTATTCTTTATCTCTTCTTTGGTTTCTGTGGGGGCACCCAACATAAAATAAACTTGTGTTTTGATTCCAAGCTTAGATGCAGCATCAACTAGATTTTTAACATCTCCAACTTTAATGCCCTTTTTATATATATTATCCAGAATTCTTTGATTTGCAGATTCAGCTCCTACAAAAAGTTTTCTTAGCCCGGCTCTTTTCATCTCTTTCATCATCTCTTCGTCTATAGTATTTGCTCTGGTATTACAACCCCATAATAAATTTAAATTTTTCTTTAATAGCAGAGAACAAAATTTTTTCAACCATGGCTTGAATACTGTTAACGTATCATCATCAAACATAAAAGCGTTAATATTATATTTTTCAACTAACATTTCCAACTCTTTAACAACATTCAATGGTGAGCGGGTTCTTACTTTTCGTCCAAAAACTTTCCTTAGAGTCGGTTGACAATAGGTACATGAAAAGGGACAACCCCTTGAAGCCATTATGTTGGTTCCTCTCAGGTTTGGAGAAACCGAGTCAAGTTGAAACCAGTTTTTAAAATAACTTTCCACACCTATTAGTTCCCAGCTGGGAAAGGGTAAATTATCTAGATTTTCTATTGGACCTCTTGGAGAATTTTTTATTATTCTATCATTGTCTTTAAACCATAAACCTTTAACACCTTTCAATGTTTTATTGTCTTTGATGTTTTTGGTGAACTCATAAAATGTTATTTCACCCTCTCCTATACAGACGGCATCAACGGCTTCATCTTTTATAACGCTATCAGGTCTTACTGCGGCGTGAGGACCACCAACTATTATTTTTGAACCAAGATTTTTTGCAATTTCAGCGATTTTTAATGTATCTTTGTACATTAAGCTCATCATATAGATTCCAACAACATCTGCATTTTCTTTTTTTAGATATTTTTTAACAAAATTAAGACTTGGGTTAAAGGTAGTATCTAAAATTTTTACTTCTACATCAGATAATTTTTCCTTTAAAAACGATGCGATGTACATTATCCCCAGTGGGGGGTCTCCTGATGGGTACTTAAAACGTGGATACACCAAGATTACTTTCATAAAATCTGACCTCAGTTTTTTATAACTAATTTTACTAAATAAATGTTTATAATGTTAAAGTTAATCTTTCCTTTATTGAAGACGAAAATATATAGGAGGTTCAATAGACAAACCGTTCCCTACAAGATAAATTTACATATAACCTATTCATGTAACTTGAGATGCAGAACCTGTTTCATCTGGAATAAGTACAATGATGATCCTTCTCTGAAGAAAAAGGAACTGAATACAAACCAGTGGAAAACATTTTTCGAAAAACTCGGCGAGAGGATTTATTGGCTTTCCATTTCTGGGGGTGAACCTTTCCTTAGAGATGATATTGTTGAGATAATTTCCTCCATTAATATGAAAAATTTATGTATATTCAGTATAAACACCAATGGCCAGCTTTCGGAAAAGATATACGACACGATGAGAAATGTATTGAATATATTACCGAAGAATGTCAAAGTATTCCTTGCGGTCAGTCTTCTCGGTCTTGAAAATACGCATAATTTCATTTCAGGAAAGAAAAACACATCCGAAACATCCAATAGAACATATAAGAAATTGAAATCTCTGCAAGCAAAGCACAAGAACTTTCATCTTGAAAGAGAACTTGTTGTTAACAAGCATAACTTGGATGAAATACCTGAGATTGTGGATAAGCTCAACAAAGACAAAATCCCGTTCACACTGACATTTGCCCAGGAATCAGAGTATTATGGCAACGTGGGTAAGGATGTGAATTTTTCTCCGCAAGAAAGGAAAAGAATAGCCGGGATGCTCAAGAATATGAACATATACGTATATCAAAAAGAAGATATAGTAAGAAAGGTTTTCAAAAAAATTGCGATTAATTTTTTCGAAAGAGGAAAGATTCCAAAATGTTATTCTTCATGGTCCTCTATTAGGATAGACCCATATGGTAATGTTTACCCATGTATTATGAAGAATGAGATTATAGGAAACGTGGTTGGGAATAGTATGGATATTGAAAAAACTATATTGAATAGTAAGAACATTCAGAAAATTCAGAGTGAAATAAAGAGTGGGAAATGTTCGTGCTGGACTCCATGCGAGGCTTATCAGAACATAATCCAGAATCTAAAATTTATTTAGTATCCACTCTGTAGAGGGTCACACAACCCTTCTTGTCAAATTCTGTAAGTACTGTTTCGTTTTTCAATTTATCCATCAGTGGTTTCTCTTCCCCAAAGAAACTGTGTGCACAAGCTGCAGTATCTACATGCATATAGAATATCTCACCTTCGCACTGGTATAAGAAAGTTGTAACGTTTTTTCTATGAAATATTATCTTCATCATATGAATTGGTAGATAATTAGAATACCATGATTGTGAGTTTTCGACTAGTAAACAATCATTACTACCAATAGAACCAGAAACCGATAGCATATTAGTCATTAAGCAGTTGCCTTCATCTTCAAAGGCAAAGACCTCTGTATTAAAAAAGAATACAAAGGATGTCAAAAACAAAATTATTACTGAGATAAACATCTTCATATTCGGAGAAAACTTTATCGAAAGTATTTTTTCTGAACATCTTTCAAGAACATCCTTAACTGAGAATATACCATACGCAATTAAAATAGCCAATGCTGGATGCAACAATATGTGGTATAAATCTAGTCCACTGAAGTAGGAGGCCCAGTAAAGTCCATAGAATAAAAGGAACAGAGCTATCCAAAAAACAGGGAACAGAACATTTTTTTCTCTCCGTATAAACAGAAGTGAAATAAACAGAAATAGATACAAAATGAGCGGGTAGTCACCCGGCCTTGCTAGAAAAGAAAAATGCCTCGCAAGGTTCGGGATAAGGTAAGTATGAGAAAATGTATACGGATGGGTCTCACTCACCACCGGATCACTCCATGTACCAAAATTTTCATTAACGGTTATGTAGTAATAACTCACAGGGATCATAAAAATTAAAAATAAAATTATCGGTAACTTCAAGTTCTTGAATGAAATGTCTTTCCTTTTCAATAAAAGGCCAATAATGAAAAACGGAATGAATATTGAATTATCCAATCTAGCATGTATTGCGAATACCAGTAATAAACCAGATAAATAGTATAATTTCTCTTTGTCAAGTTCTAAGGATATCAAAAATATCAATACAGCTAGTGTGGCAAAGAAAGTTGATGTGACCTCGCTCGCGTTGAGTTTTGCAAAATAAACAGATACTGGTAACAAAGAGTATATCAGAGCAGAGAACAAGGATACACTATCCTTTTTAAATAAAACCCATGTCAGTAGAAACACCAATAAGATTGTTAAACTGCTCATTAGTAAATTTAGAAACAAAACCGATTCAAAACTTGCTCCAAAAAAGAAGAATGATAGAGCAATCATAAAGGGATAACCACTTGAATACTTGAATTCATAGACTTTTTGTTCTTCCAGCATTATTTGTCCTCTGGTAACATGGTTCCAGCACAAACCAGAGGAATCACTACACCCAGGAAAAGCTATTCTGAGGCCTGAACCAAAAACGAGTATTAAAATAAAAATAACCCATGTTATTTTTCTTATTTTTCTGAAGTAGGAAAATATATCCTTGCGGTTCAAAATAAACAGAATGCAGATGAGAATAAAATTCAAAAGTAATATGTAAAACAATGAATTCACTAGTATTTCTGGAGCATGAACCATCCCATTTACCATCCAATCACTTAGTTTATAGACCTACAAGACTTCATTTTCCCTGCACCATTCTATAGTCTTCTTCATTCCCTCTTTTAATCCTATTTTGGGCTTGTATCCCAGCTCTCTTTCCGCTTTCTCAATACTGTAGAATACATCCCTAGAGATTTCACCGGCTGAAAAAATCTTGCCTACATGAAATCCCATTTTGTTCATGATCATATCAAGCCTTTCAAAAATTCTTGATAATATAAGGGGCAAAAACCTGGAGTTGAGTTCAACTCCCAGATTCTTTGCCATTTCTTCATATAGTTCTTTAACCGTATAGACTTTCTTGTCTGCTATCAGATACGTTTTCCCTTCTGCCACCTTCTGTTTCTCTGCCAGAAAGAGAGCATTAACGACGTTGTCTATGTAAGTCATGCTTTTCAGGGCATCACCCTTGCCAAACATAAGGGGTTTGCCTGTTTTTATCATTCTTACCAAAAAAATTGTTTTTTCTGGCAAACAAGGACCATAAAACCAGATAGGTCTGATGATAACTGTTTTTATTTTACCAGAGTTATGGAAATCCCGTACGATGTTCTCTGCAAGATATTTGCTCTTCCCATAAGCACTGTAAGGTTTACACTCATCTTTCTCTGTCATGGGAGTATTTCTGTCTAAATTCCTCCCCTGTGCTGCGCTGCTACTTACGTATATAAATTTATTTACACCTGATTCCACGCACTCTTCAATAAGATTTCTCGTCCCTTCAACATTCACTTTGTAACATTCTTTCGTTCGTAGGGTGTGTTCCACAGCAGCACAATGAAAAACTGTTTCCACATTTTTTCCTACTCCCTTTACAGATTCGTTTTCCTTCAGATCACCGTAAAATATCTCAGCTCCAAGTTTTCTTAGATAGGAAGCATCCATACCATTCAGTACAAAACATCTGACTTTTCTCCCCCTTTCACAGAGAGTTTCCACCAATCTATTACCTAACCATCCAGGTGCTCCAGTCACCAAAACCATTTCCTTGGATTTCATTATATCTAATAGACCTTCAGATTTTTAATTATTTCTCCTGTCGCAGAACCCTGAAACGAATTACAAAAATATCTATAAGTTGCAAAAAACTATCCCTAGTCAGGTTTAGTTTTGTGTTTATACTCTCATACCATTCAACTGGTATCTCCTTTATTTTGAAACCTTTCTTTCTCGCTCGGATTAGGAATTCGAGGTCCCAGCTCCAGCCATTTTCCTTAGTCACCTTACTAACCGAAACAAAGACATCTTTTTTAAATCCCTTTACACCACATTTCATATCACTCATTCCGAATTCAGGAAATACGAGCCTTATCAAAAGATGATATATCCTGCTCAGAAAAGAACGTTTGAAGGTTCTGAATGACCTTGAACCTTTGATACATCTCGAACCTATCACTACATCATTCTTTTCCAGTTCGTGATTCATCACAATCAAGGAATCCAAATTTACAGGCATATCGGCGTCTATGAAAATTACTTTATCGCCTTTTACTATCGAAGAGGCCTTTTTTAAGGATCCACCCTTTCCCAGTCTTTTATTCTCATGTGTAAACCTTACTCCATAGGTTTTGGAAAGCATTTTCAGAATTTCATGCGTATCATCCGTTGATCCGTCTTCTGATATTATTATTTCGTATTTCATTTTTCTAGAATTCAGGTATTTCACCAAATTTGGAATATTTTTTTTCAAATTTTCAGATTCATTGAAAGCTGGTATGATGATGGATATCATATTATAAATTTATGAAAGTAATTTATTTAGTATTATGGATCCCTTGTCACAATTTTATGCATCAAATATACTCATTCTAATGTGGCTACAGATAGTAATATTTCTTTCGCTCCTTTTCGTAAACAGAAAGCATATACTTCAGGAATTTAGAAAAATAGACAAAAGGTATCTTTACATTCTTTTGGTATTCGTGATATTTTCTGCAATAATTTATATTAACCATGTAGCTTTAGTTCTCCACTTTAAGACCCCAACATTAACTGCTGCGAAGGGTTTTTATACAAATAATCTGAACTTCTTCTATAATGATGGAGAGAGCCTGAAAGCAATACTTGATGCGAGAAACCCTTACCCGTGGGGGGTTTTTTATCCCTTTTTGCTAAGCATAACCTTTCAAATTCTCGGTCCCGAGTCTCAGTTTATTCATCTCCTAGATGTGATAGTTTTTTCCGGTTTTCTTATTTCCATTTTCTTGTTATTTTATGTGCTTTTCAGAGATGAAAAAACATCACTTTTGGTTTCGGTTCTTTCGTCTGCCGCCTTTTTCTATACACTTATTTTCAGATCTCCTGGGGAACAGCCAGAATTACTATTTTTGATGATAACACTATCCTTTATGTTCATGTTCATTTCTTTAAGGAAGAATACAAGAAACCTTTATTTGCTTTTCATGATATCGCTACTACTCATGATGGAGACGAGGGTAGAAACAGGCGTGTTGGTGATAGTTTTTATTGCTGGAATCTTTATTTACAGAAGAGTTGATATCAGAAAGATTTATGATTTCTGGATTAAAAAAATATTTCCTGCATTTGTTTTGATATTGCTATTTTCACCTATTTTTATAACACATTCAGCTTCCCATTACCTCCCCATAGAGAATCAAACTATATCCTACGATATTGCAAGGATAACGAATCTTCTTTCAGGTGATCATCTACAGGATCCGCTTTCGGATATCTCATTGTTTATGAATAATTTTTTCTATCTTTGGTCTACTGGAATATTTCTTTTGCTTATACCTTTTATTTTGATAGGGCTTCTCTTTATGTTGAAATACGATAAGAAGGTATGTTTTTTGTTTTTGATGATGTTTATCCTTCACAACCTCATTTTTCTTCTATGGAATAATGGTTATCTGGACAGATATGCATTCACAACAATAATCCCGTATCTCATCATCATGGGTTTTTCATTCCCTTCGATTTTAAAGATAAAGAAACTGAGAAAATATAAAAAATATGTGCAAATCATCTTTTTCGTATTTGCTTTTTCTATTTTGGCTTTCAGTATGAATTTTCTGAATTCTGTAGATTCAACGAGCCCCTACAATTTTGATGAGCTTCAGGAAGATCTGTACAATTTCACTAAATCTTTAGATGATAGGAATGTTAATCTCATGGTTTTTGATGATTGGGTTTTTGCGAGCAAAATTGAATTCGTGACAATGAGAAATGTTTTTGTTTTTTGTGATTTGATATTCGAAAGATATGCAAATACTTCACATACTTATGGTTATTTTAGGGGAGGTATGGATTTCAATGATTCTTTACGATCTGAGAAACAAGGAATGGTTGATTCACTCTTTTACGACACGTTAAAACGTATAAACTCTGATCCTGATTTGAAAAATGAATTAAGAGGGGAGATTTTGATAGGCGAGACGTATATAATTGATGATTTATGTTCTCCCAGCAAGTATTCTGAGGAGGCGAAAGGGTTGGCTTTGAATATATTCAAATATACTGTTGTAAGCGAAGGTGAATGTATTGTAATTTATCGATTGGATTGATTGATTAAAGTTAAATTAATAATTATCAATTAACTAAGTATGGAAATGAAAAACTATTACGTACAGAGTCGCTTACTTGATTCGTTTATCAGGGAAGTTAAAAATTTAAGAGATCATTATATAATTTTTTATTTCTCACCCGAGGATATCACCCCAGCTAACGAGAAAAAAATCAAGAAAATCATGGATATAATAGAAAAAGAAAATCTGAATCTATTTTTAACTTTTGTTCCTATTTGTGTTTTCCGTCCAGATAAGAAATCGTTGAAACGATTCTTGCTTCATGATCAAACCCCGGTATTCGTATTCGAAGAGTTGGGGGCTACACAGGCGCTAACAAAAGAGGGTAGAGACATAATCCCGCTCAGCAGATTATATGAAAAATGTGTTGATTGTGATTACAGAACTAGTGGTCAATGTGGTGGGATATATGTAAAGGGATGGGGAAAATTGGAAGAACGAAAATTGTCTGAATGGTACTATGAATATCTTAATAAATTAAATGAAGGTAAAATATTGGATTTGGGTTCCGGGGTCACCCCGAATTTAAATGTTTATGAAGATTTAATATCAAAAAATGATAGACTGATGTTTGTGTGTCTTGATTTCTTTAAATTTGCACTCAAGATTCTAAACAAAAGTATAGAAAGAATAGATAAAATCACTCAGGTTTGTGGTTTTGGCGAAGATCTCCCCCTTAGGGAAAACTTATTTGATGTGATATTAATGCAGGGCTCTTATGCACACTTTTTCAATTTGGAAAGGGTTCTGAAAAATGTATACAATTCTTTGAAAAATGATGGCAGACTCGTTATCTTCGAGGAGTGTGTATCAGTTCCTGAGAAATCAGAATCTTGGACAAAACATTACAGAAAACATACACTGGAAGAAGCGATTTCGGAAATAAAAAAACATAAATTCAGAGTTCTTGACAGTTTCAAAGATAAAGAGAGTTGGGGTATTTTGGCAGTAAAACGTTAAACATTTATGGTACGGGAACGAGTTCCTCAAATCCTCTCTTCTCTGCATACTCCTTAAATATACCCTCGCATATTTTCTCGTATTTGCATGCCTTACACTGTTTCCCCTTAACTCTCCCGTGCTTTCTCCTGTTCTCCTCAACGTTTAGATCCTTGAATTCAGGGCCCACATGCTCTTCCTTTAGACGATTCATGGATTCGTATTCACTCAGATAGGACATGTAGCCAACCCCGAGCATGTAACATAATGGGATGTATCTCATTACAAAATGCTCTATATCGTGGGCCCTCCCCACCATTATAGTTTTTGGTATATAATCTAGTATCTCCTTAAGGGTTGGGACAATCTCATCGAAATTTTTGTATGCGTTTCCCCTGGGGTGTATGAATATGAATTCGCAAGCATCCGCTCCAAGTTTTATGTTGTTCTCCGCTATCTGAGGGAGGTGTTTGTAGTTTGGTCTTATTATCACGGTGTTTGTGCACATATAGATATCCGGCTTTATCTCCTTTACGTTTTTCATCCCTCTCGTAGCCTGCTTGAAAGCACCTGGACTTCTTGTAAGGTAATCATGAAGCTTCGCATTATGACCTTGAATGGAGAATATGATGTGGTTCAAACCGCAATCAATTATTTTTTTAGCAAAATCCTTGTAGTAAAACATTCTTCCGTTTGTTGTCATCCCTATAGTCGGGAAATCGAGTTTTTTCGCATGTCTCACAAGCTCAAAAATATCCTTCCTTATTGCTGGTTCCCCTCCAAGAAAATCCACAAAATTACAGCCTCTTTCGAATCCCTCTTCTAGTTCCCTCTTTGCTTCTTCAGTGGTTTTGGGCTTTATGTTCTTGTCGAACCTCTTGTCGGCGCAATAACAGAACCTGCAGTTGTTGTTGCATTCGTATCCCAAGATCAGGGCGAGTTTCTTGGTGACCATAACAAATTTTATATTTTTAAATTTTAAATAAAGGACATGAATGGTTTGAATTCGTATCTCAAAGATTCTCCGTATATCAAAGTACAGGAGTTTCTGGCTGTAAGAGAGGGGATAAAACCTGTTTTAATAGCCGGGATTAATATGAAATTTATAAACCAAATAAGGGAGCTATGCAAAAAACATAAACTACACTTATTGGTCAAGAATTTGGATTTTCACAGAACCGCTTCAGACAAGTCAACAGTTGCTTATATCTCCAAATCAAGAAATCTTGCGAAGCAAGTCTACGAGGCAGAGGCAGATATAGACGACAGAAAACTTGGAAAACTTTTGGGCTATCCAGAATGCTGCACAAATTGCTTTAAAAATGAAACATCTCGTCTAGTAAATGATAAGTTCTCGTTCGTTTTACACACGTTTTCAAAAACCAAAGGGAAACCTTCTTTCTATGCGAACAATGTTTTTAATTTCGAGTCAAGACTGGGCAATGCTAATAAACTCTCTATTTTTAACAAAAACATAGTTATACTCGGAAAATATCCTCATTATTTCTTAATTTCCCACATACCATGCTCCTATAAATGTAAAGAGAGTGTTAGGATGGGGGAAGAAATTTTGAAACTTCTAGAAAATGAAGATCAGCAACTTGCGAAAAATATTATTTCTGCCCTGAAAAAACCATTTTTGGTTATAGATGATTTCAATTGGGTTTCGTTTGATGGGAAGGTAGATAAAAATTCCATACGTTACCATAAAGCTGAACCCTTTTTAACTCTTTACCCTAAGGATAAATTCATACAAGGCAACAAGGTAATCGTCGATAGCGATAAAATAAAAATATTCAAAGATGAGAATTTGTTACATGAAATTAGGAAACCCGTTAAGAATGCCAGAATCATAGATTTTAGCTGATCGCCTTGAATTCTTTATCCCCTGCCAATACCCAATAACTCTTCCAAATCCTTGGGCATTCTTCCTTCATCTTACATTTCTCACATGCCTTCACGAACATGAGCTCCCTTTTCTCTTTTGTCACCCCCTTAGCCAACTCCCAATATTTTTTATCTATTGTACACAACGGGAAATGAAAAAGTCGGGCTTCAATTCCCTTTTTAAGTAGAATATCTGCTGCTTTCTGTGCATATGGGATAACATCCTTGTATTTCACAAATAGAGCTTTCCTGTGTATGTATGCGTTTCCTGTGTATTTCATATTTATAAACACAACCCTGAACACATCCTTCAGATTTTCTGTGGTATACCTTACCATATCTTCAAGATGCTTGTAATTCAATTTGCTTACTATCACACGAAATTCAACTGGAATATTGAACTCCAAAAGATTTTTTACACCTTGGATCGTCTGTTCAAAACTTCCTAGGACCCTTGTTGTTGCGTCGTGAAGTTGTGGTGTGTGGCCATAAATCGCTATCCCAACCTTCAGGTTTTTAAGACCTATCGAAACCATCTTTTCTACGAATTCCCTGTAGCAGAACATCCTTCCATTGGAAACTATGAATATATTCATATGGGGGTCTCTTTCCTTTGCATATTCCAGAAATCTGAAAAAACCCTTCCTTATAGTCGGTTCCCCTCCAGTCAAGCCAAGGGTATCCCCGGGCTGGACATTGTCTATCACCTTCTTTATGTGTTCCTCCTTGGGGTTGCCTATTTTCAGTTTATCCACCATATCCATGTTGAATATACATGACATGCAGTTGTTGTTGCATTTGAAAGTCAATGGCCAGTCAACCATATAAACCACTAATAGTTCCCCTAAAGACCTTTAGTTATTATTAATAAATTTTATAAACAAATGTCAAATCATGAAAGAAGAAATACACCTCCCCTTTCCACAAGAATTTTTAGCAGTAAAGCAAGGTATAAAACCAGTTATGAGAAAAAATTTTTTTGTTAAAGAATATGTAGAAATGAAACGGGTTGAAAACCAGATTGAGCGCATATGCAAAGAATTTAAATTACAATTTTTATTTAAGGATATTGGAAATGAAAGGGTTCTTTACATTTCGAAAAATAAGGATATTGCAAAAAATGCCTATGTTGCAGAGAAGACGAATAACCCTAAAATTTTTGGAAAGTTACTGGGTTACCCAGAATGCTGTGTAGATTTCTATACAAATATTTGGCAGTCAGATATCAGGACTTCAACTAAAGAAGGGGGGAATTTTTCATTCGTATATCTTACTCTTAACAGAACAAAGTCAAAACCAAAATTTTATCTGAATAACATCTTCAATATACAATCTAGAATCTTTACTGATGATATGTTTTCTGATTATAAAAAATTGTTATCGATAAGTAAATTTCATATGTGGCGCTTTTATATAATTTCACACGTTCCATGCTCTTATGAGTGTAAGGAAAGCACGAAGCTTGCAAAGAGTATAATGAAAATTATGAAACGTAAAATACCAACATTAACTGGAGAGATAGTAAAGGCCTTGAAGAGACCGTTTCTCTTTTTTGATGATTTCAATTGGATAGCATTTGACGGGTTTGTTAGAGGAAATGAAATAATCTATGATCAAGTAGCCCCATATAGATCATTATACTCACAGAGAAAATTTAAGAAAGGTGATATAGTAAAGATAAGTGATAAAGAAATCCTTGTGTTCAAAGAAAGAGAAATGATTCATAAAATTAAGAAGAAAAACGAACAAGAAGGGATCATAATAGATTTCAGTTAGTTTTTTAAATTACCCCATGCCGTATGCTTCACTGGCACTTTTTACGAGTTCGCCGCTAACAGGTTTTATTTCCTTTTCACCAAGAATATCTACATAATTTTTCATAACGCCAATACAAACAAGTCGGTATCTACAGTTTTTACAGGCATTCACAAGTATGTTATCCCCCTTCCTTTTCTCATCCAAATTCGTGTCCATGTGAGGCCAGAACATCTTTGTCTGCAGTTCCATCATGCTCGAGTATGCTTCATAGCCTTTCATGAAACAGACGGGATAGTTCAAGGTCCATCCCTGTTTTCCGGCGTCTCTTAAAATATCTATGGCTTTGTGAATGTATTTTTGAGCATTCTTCATCGTTGGTATGAGGAATTTGTTCTCCTTCAGATGACCGTCTATTGTTGGAAAAATCAGGCAAACAGACCTTATGTAATCCTTGATCATTTCCATGGTTTCAGGAAGGAGTTTATAGCTTTTGGAGGTGATTACTGTATTTATGTCTATAACCTTGTTATGTGAATAAAAGTTTTTCAATCCCTTGATTGTCTGCTCAAAGGATCCTTTAACCCCGGATAGACTGTCATGGAGTTTTGCATCCGGACAGTGAACAGAAAAAATCGCCCCGGTCAAACCGGAGTCTATAATGTCCTCTGTAAATTTATCATAAGAGAACATTCTCCCGTTAGTGGTTACACGGATTTCATTTATTCCCTTGCTCTTGGTATAGGATATCAGTTTTAATATGTCCTTTCGTATGGTAGGTTCCCCTCCAGTGAAATTTATCTCTTCTGGTTTCTCCGATACAGCCCTGTCTATATCTGTCAAGACTTCTTCCGTGGTCTTGTCAAAAGATCTTAGTTTGTCCCCCACAGAACAAAATAGACAGTTATTGTTACAGGAAAACCCGGTTACTATTTCTATCTTTCTTATCTCTGACATGTTTATCTCATGTAATTTTAAACTTTTAAGTCTAATATTCGAATCCAAATTGAAAATTGTGTCATCTCCTTTCTTTATATAGCCTGCATTTCTGTACGCAAATGCAAGATCAATCCAGTTTTCTAAATTCTCTGGTTCAATTTCAGTCGCTTTTTTAAGGCATTCTATTGCTTTTTTGAAATCACCCCTAATTCTGAAGGCATGGCCCATAAATATCAATATTTTTACATTTTTTGGGTATCGTTTTAGGTAATCCTGACCACGTTTAAATGTCTTCTCGAACTCTTTATTATCTATAAAGAAATTTTTCAACAACGACCTTAACATCGCTTCTCTGTTTTCCCAGCCACCCATTGCCAATTCTATTAGATTTCCATATCCATCAAGGGGTTTCGTTTTTTCCATAAGTATTGAATCAATGAAATTTTAAAGGAAAACCAAATGATTCATCCTCCCTTTTTATAGAGTGTAAGAGTTCGTCATTTTTGAAGATCAAAATCTCATCTTTTACAACCTTTAAACTATCACCTTCTTTGAAAGTTTCAAATTTGTAAATTTCCGATTCGTCTAAGGCATGTTTTAATCCCAAAAAAATGCAGTCAGAGTATATTATCTCTCCATTCTTAATCACCCCATCGAAGACAATCGCTCTCTTATCCCTGAAAACCAGAAGGGGGAGTTTTAGGTGATGTTCTATTTTCTTTGCATATTCGGGTTCCTCTTCCTTTATTATGTCCAGAAGTTCCTTGGATTTTTTAATTGTATTTTTACAATTGAATGAACACGGGAAATGTGAAATTAACGAATAGTTGGAGAAATATGCTAAAATATTGTTGCAGTAAAAAGAGGGTTCCCCCACTGTATTTCTGTATATGATATAGGGTTTCCTAGCTCCTATTTCCACATCCATGAGTCTGTTGCAGAAGAATTCAACACAACAATCAGGATAGCCGAGTAACTTTCCAAAATTTAACATGTCAATAAGATCGAATTGCACGAAATGATTACCAACCACTGTAGTGGTCCAACCAAATTTAAGAGCATCATTAGCAAGATTTTTAGATTTTGAAATGAACACCTGCACAAAACGGTTTTTTCTCGGATCATCGTTTGGAAACGCTATCCATTTAGTTGTGGAATGTTCTGTTATATAGTTTACTATCTTCTGCTTCGAATCTTTTCCAGCCTCTTTCAAATATGAACGTGTTGGCACCTCTAGAAAATAGTTATTGTGTGTAACAAAAACCCCATATTTATTACACATTTTTTCCAATTCCCTGTATCTGTTGTATCTTATAAAATTGGACATCACTGGTTTGACACCCTTAACTACTGCGATAAAACTCAACAAATCAGGGAAATTTGGTTCTGCATAATCCCTGCACAATCTATTAGGTGTGTATTTTTCAAGCATTTTACTCACTCGTTCTAAGTTAATCTAAAATTTATACCCCTGTGACATCAATTCATTGGTATCCTCTATCATTTTCCCGGGAACTGGTTTGAACTCCTCGAACCCGAACATTCTCACATACCTTTTCCATGGACCCAGACATAGTTTATAATACTTACATCCTTTGCAGGATTCCTTTTTGACTCTGTATTTACGCCTGTTCTCTTGAAGTGATATATCGAAATCCGGTCCTATCAGCCGGGAATCTGTGGTTCCCATTTCTGCAATGGTGAACTCATAACCCTGCATCAAACAATATGGAAAGGAATACATCCATATTTCTTTGTCTTTTCCCTCCTTTTTCACCCTTCGAATAGCGTTATATGCATAAGGAGCAACCACACTCATCCTGGGTGGCATGATGCTTTCTCTATACGTGTATGCATGCCCATCTATAATTGCATAGTTTATGTGTATCCCTACTGGATTGAATTGTAGTAGAAAATCCGCTATTTTATCCAGTCTTTTATAATTCAATTTATTTATCACCACGCTGAACCTTAGATTCTCCACCCCCAATTTATTTAAATTCTTAATTCCCTGCACGGTCTGACTAAAAGATCCCTTAACTCGGTTCAATGCATCCCCGAGTTTTGGGTTATCTGCATGTATGGATATAAGAAAACGGTTTGCCCCTGCATTCACCATCTTTTCTGTAAAATCTATATAAGAGAACATCCTTCCGTTGCTCTGAATTTCAATGGTTTTGAAACCAAGTTTTTTGGAATACTTCACTGCTTTTTCCAGGTAATTTATTATGGTTGGCTCTCCTCCGGAAAACGATATGGTCTCAGATTTCACCTCTTTACCATAACCTATGTGTTTTTTCACCATCTTCCAGGGTTTGATTGTTCCCTCCGGAAGTTTATGCCCAACAGAGCAGAACATGCAATTGTTATTGCATACCCATCCCAAAAGGATTTCAACTTTTCCGATTTCATATTTGGATTGGCTCATACTAATATTTTTTGAGTGAAATTTTTAAAGTAATGTGGTATGCATCCTAGAGTAATTCTTCGTATATTTTTAGCATGTTTTTAGCTGTCAATTTTCCTTCATGTTCTTTGCATATAGCTCTTGCGGCAAGACCTATACTCTTCATCTTGTTGATATTCTTCATTAAAGACATGAGCTTTTTTCTGTAGTTCTTAGCGTTGTGGATATCCACGATTACTATACTTTTACCATCCTTGAATTGGGTAAAAAACGGTTTTTCGTGTGTCTCTTTATTTGTCACGAGACACACCCCCGCATTCAAAGCCTCTACTGCTGTAAGTGGTATGTGTGGCTTTATAGGCATGTCAACATCCATTGCAACTACAATATCTGAAACCGAATAAAGGGAAGGCATGACCCATGGTGGTTGATAATCCATTATAATTGTTTTCCCGTCTAATCCATGTTCTTTAATTTTTTCTTTCAACATACTCTTATCTTCAGGGACCAATAATAGTGTATAATCTAGATCAATACTCGAAAGTGCTTTCATTAATTCTTTTAAACCCCTTTTGTAAGTTATCTTTCCGAAAATCCCTATCACAGGTCCTTTATAACCACCAAAAACTGAAATATCGAATGGCTTGATGTGTGGACCGAAAAATTCGTGATTTATCCCGAAACCTCCTTCAAAGGTGAGTTTCTTTTTTTTTACACCTCTTTTAATGAAAAACGATTTTCTGGCCTGACTCGTTGATACTAGATCAGCACTTCTCAGAACATCAAGAAGCATTTTCTCCTTTTTCTCTTTTAATCTATGCAAATCAGTTCCCCCGTGTTTTATCACGAGGGGCAATCCGGTTTCCTCCTTTGCTTTTTTAGCAGCTATACAATAGGGTATAAGGTATTTGGAATCCAGAATGTCTATATCAAACTCTTTCACTATCTTAACTATTTTATCAGCGAGCAAAGTGACTGTTGACTCAAGTGATTTGCCTGTTTTTACAGCATGCACAATCACGTTTTTAGATTCGTATTCCGGGTTATCTCTTAGGGTATTTCTTCCTTCCGGCACATCAGTCACTACATGAACTCTTATCCCTATACTGCCCAAAGTTCTTGCATACCAGTAAATTCCGCTTGATGTTCCCCCTTTGTGAGGAGGATATTTGCTTACCAGACAAATCTTTAATTTTTTCATAGAAGTAATTGATATATCAATATAAAAGTTAAAAATGTTAATTCAATATAATCATTATGTTTGTGCTGGTGTTGACAGGTAGCTGTAATAACAACTGTATGTTTTGTTATCAAGATAGGGATCTTTTCATAGAAAATGAAAAAGCGAAATCTTTGATTTTGGAAGCAAAAGAGAAGGGAGAGACACATGTTAATTTCTTTGGAGGTGAGCCGACCATACACCCAAATTTCTTTGAATTGATAAAGTATGTTAAGGATCAAGATCTGGATTTTTCCCTCAACTCGAATCTGAGACTTCTGAGTTACAAAGAAGTCGCAAAAAAGATTATGGATTTTAACCCAGTTTCAATCCAAACTTCTTTGCATGGCCATAAATCTGAAATACATGATAAACTGACGAGAACCAAAGGAAGTTTTGAACAGACCGTTCAGGGAATAAGAAATCTTTTGGAACTTGTCTATAATCCAGACAAGATTATTGTAAATACAGTGATAACAAAGCAAAATATGAAATACCTAGAAGATATAGCAGACTTCGTAATGAATGATTTAAAACTTCCTAGAACAAAATTTTCCTTCATGGAAATAGAAGGAAATGCCTTGAAGAACATAGAGAAATTACTACCAAGATTCAAGGAAACATACCCTTTTTTGGAAGGAGTGGCAAAACATGCTGGAAAATTGAACAAAAAGATAATTATCGAAAAAGGGCCTCTATGTTTCTGTCCTGATATATCCAACGTATCCTATATTTTTGAAAAGGTTCTGATTGACACAAAAAGATTCGTCAAATCACAATCATGCTCTTCATGTCCATTAGATGAAAAATGTCACGGTGTCCATAGAAATTATACCAAACTTTATCCTTTAGATGAACTAGAAAAGAAAGAAATATCTAAATTAAGAATATTATTCAGAAGTTAGATATTTTACGAATCAATTTAAGAGAAATCAAATATAACACCTCGATATTTATCTTCTTTATTTATCGTATGCAGTACTTTATCATCTTTAAATATGATAATTTTTTTATTACCCACCTCCATACCATTGCCCTCTTTCAACATTTCCACTTTATTTTTCGGGTATAATGATCTGAAAGGGAGTATACTGTTATATAATACTTTTTTGCCCTTAACTTCTCCATCAAAGACAACCCAACTGAAATCGTCGAAAACGAGAAAAATATTTTTTAATGAAGAACGTATTCGTTTCGCAAATTTCGGTTCTTCTCTTTTTAAAATTCTAAATATGTTCTTTCCTTTTTTCACGCTCTCTTTACAGTCGTATGAACAAGGCGTGTGCGATATTAGAAAATAATCCAACCCCTTTTTAAAAATATTCACATCTATGTGTCTTTTATCTATGATTTGTCTAGGGGTAACATTTAATCTAGGGGTAACATTTAAGATGCTGTTCGAGTAAAATGAAGGCTTTTTGGTCTTATTGAATATGTTAATTAGAAACGAAGGTGCTACCATATTTTTAATCTCGATAAAAGAATCTATACAACATTCCGGATAACCAAGAAGCTTGCCTAATCTTTTAGTATTCAATTTTTTAGTAGCTTGATATGCTTGCTCTGCTAAGCTCTTAGATTTTGAAATGAAAACGTTATTATAGAATTTTCTGTCTAAACTCCACCCCATCAGGGGTTTTATAAGGACATGGAGGCCATTCCTTTCGCACACTTCAACAATTCCCTTAGCATTTTCTGTTGCAATCACCCTCATTACTGGCTTTATACCTTCCCTCACAGACAAAAATTCCTGCAGGTTTAAAAAGCAAAAACGATTTGCTTTAATCATTTTTTCCATAAATTTCCTCAATCGCCTTTATCTTCTTCCCATTAACAGGTTTAAATTCCGAATCCCCGAACTTCTCAGGGTATTCCTTCCAAGGACCTTCGCATATCAAATCGAATTTACATTTTTTACACTGAGGGAACTTCTTTTTTCCTGATGCCTTTCGGTCTTTTTCGAAATTTTCAACATAGAGATCAGCATACCTTACCTCTGTCGAAGGCATGAACCTTTCTGCACAGTATTTCTCGTAACCCTTCATGAAACAGAACGGATACGCCTCCACCATCACATCCACACCAGCTCTTATCCCTATATCCAAGGCATTGTGTACGTAAGGCATGACATCAGATTTTCTAGGAACCATGGAGTCGAAGTTCTCCCAAGCATTCCCTATAGCATGGATAAAGGCAAGTTGGAACTGGTTGACTTTCAGGAATGCAAACCGTTCTGCTAGTTCAGGTAGGTATTTGTAGTTAACTTTGTTGATAACAGAATTCGTCAGTATGTACTGGTCAAGCTCCCTCAAATTCCTAATCCCCTGAACAATTTGATTAAAAGCGCCTGGAGACCTCGTGAGATAATCATGTATTTCTGAAGTATGCCCGTGCAATGCAGGAGAAAACTCATTCACTCCTGCTTTAATCAGTTTTTTGACTAAACCCATGTATGAGAACATTCTACCATTGCTCTGAATCTGTATAACTCTATAGCCAACATCCTTCGCGTACTTAACGATTTCTATTATATCATTTCGTATGGTCGGTTCCCCTCCTGTAAAAACAATACCTTCACATTCATTCTCCCTTCCCTTATCCATCTCCATCTTAAGCTCTTCGGTGGTTCTGTCGCCAAGATGTCTTTTATGCGCTTGTACGCAGAATTTGCAGTTGTTGTTGCAGGAGAATCCGGTCTTCAAATCCAACCTTTTCATAAAGATAATTTGGGACTAAAATTTTTAAAACCCTGTTATTTGAAATGTTCTAAATCAAAACATAGATAAACGGAGAAACAGCAGCAGTCGAACTCAGTATTATCAGAACACTTACAAACAAAAGCATCAATATTATGGGCAGCAGCCACCACTTTTTATTTACTTTCATGAAATTCCAGAATTCTATAAGAAGATAGAACCTTCTATGAGAGAATGATTTGCTTTTTTTCTCCATAGTAACACTCTTTTCCAACAATTTAAAATTGAGTATTTAATTTTAAAATATGTTTAGTATCAGAAACGGGAGATTGGAAATTACTTTGGCTGTTTTTCCATATCTCATGTTTATAGTATATCTTAATATTTTAAACGGATTTCAAAACCATATAAATATCAAACATCTATTAAAAATTATTCTGTTTCGTGGTGATTCAAATGGAGACATGGCAAGCTGTTATAATAAGTCAGATTCCCCTTGGAATAGCCTGTATAATAGCTGTTTACGAACTCTACAGAATCCGAAAGGAACTTGAGAAGATGAGAGGATCGAAAGAAAGGAGTTAGTATGGATACTACTGTCTCCCTCATATTGACACAGATACTTTATTATATTGTGATATTTTTTGCTATAAAAGAGGTAAGAAGATTAAGAAGACTTTTGATCACATCTAATTTTACCATTTAAATTTTTTACCTAATTAATTAACATGAAAATTCTTCTGGCCAATCTGCCACATGAAAATAGATTCGTTATAGAGGGTAGGTGCCAAAGGAAACGGACCATCAGAACAAAAAATATCTTGCCACCGATAACATTGGCCTACATTTCATCTTTATTGGAAGGGAAGGCGAGGGTTATGGTTACAGATTCAGATGCCCAGTCCCTTGGTCTGGATGACTTCTTGAAAAGGGTTTCCGAATACAAACCAGATTACGTAATGGCGTCTGTCTCCACGCCGACAATAGATAGTGATATGCGTATTTTGAAAGAGGTGAAAAGAGTATCACCAGAAACCATTAACGTGATATTCGGTATACATGCGTCCTATTTTGCTAAAGATATTATAGAAAATGATTTTGTTGACTTTGTAATAAGGGGTGAGCCAGAATTAACAGCAGCTGAGATACCATTTAAAAATCCAAAGCGGATAAAGGGGCTCGTATTTAAAAAGAATGGAAAAATATTCGAAACAAAGAACAGGGAATTGGCAGATATTGATAATCTCCCATATCCCGATTGGGACAAAATAGATCTGGAGCCCTACAAAGTTTTATTTGCAAACAAAAAGTATCTGACAGTTGTTTTTAGCAGGGGTTGTCCGCAAAGATGCTCATTCTGCACTGCTCCATTCTATTATGGTTCAAAACCAAGGATTAGGAAAACGGATTCTGTGATTAAAGAAATCAAATTTATGAAAAGAAAATATGGAGTAAATGAGTTCCTTATCTATTCTGACAGCTTTATTTTCCATAAAGATTCAGTGAAAGAATTGTGTAAGAAAATGATAGAAGAGGGTTTGGGAATAAGATGGATGTGCACAACCCGTGTTGACAGCGTTGATGAAAAGATTCTGGAAATTATGAAAAAATCTGGATGCTGGCTCATATCATTCGGGATAGAATCCGGCTCACAAACTATATTGAACAAAAATATGAAGGGCATCACATTAGAAAAGTCGAGAGAGGCCATTGAAACCGCAAAAGTGATGGGACTTATAAGCTATGGTCATTTCATATTTGGTTTGCCGGGGGAAACAGAAGAAACACTTAAAGAAACACTAAATTTTTCAACATCAATAGGTCTTGACTTTGCAGATTTCTATATAGCAACGCCGTTTCCAGGATCAAGGTTTTTTGAAGATTACAAACCCCATAAAAATATTGAATGGTCAAGGTTCGAATATAATACGAATGTTTTTAACAATAACTTGAAATTAGAGGATGTTCAAAAAAGAGCTTACTTCAAATTCTATTCCAGACCCTCTGCTATTTTCAGGATCCTGGAAATCGTGTTTAAAAAGAGACTAGGACTGATTTAATTTTATCAGATAGTTTCCTATAGCTAAAAAATCAAGTTTCCCGTGCACAAGATCGTATATCGCCTCCTCAGGCCTGTTCACAATAGGTTCACCTGATCTGTTGAAGGATGTGTTCAGAACAACCGGAACCCCTGTAATTTTATAAAATTCTTTTATAAGCTTATGAAATTTCTGATTTTGGTTCATGGTTAACAACTGGGGACGAATAGAATTATCAACATGTACAACTGCAGGAGTTTCTTTCAAACCCCTTTCTGTTGATTCGAATGCCATTATCATATAAGAGCCATCAATACCTTTCTTGTTTTTCATATAAGATTCTTCATGTTCTTTTAGCATACTCTGGCAAAAGGGCTGGAAAGCAGGCCTTCTCTTAATTGTCGTGTTCAATCTATTGGGCATATTAGCATTCCTGGGATCTGCGATTACGGTTCTGTTTCCGAGTGCTCGGGGTCCGATTTCCATTCTTCCTTGGAACCATCCGCCCATCATATCTTTTGCAAGCATTTCAGCTACATCATACTCGATGGTATTACTATATTCCCATTTTATGTTGTATGGGGATTTTTTCAGAGCTTCAAGTATTTCATCATCTTTCCACGACCTTCCCATGTAGGGAGAGGAGAAAGGTTTAATCTTGTCGCCTGATAGGTTCTGGTTTACAAGGAGAGCGGCACCAACAGGTACTCCAGCATCACCCGCTGCAGGAAATATCCTAATATCCTTTACTTCATCCATCTCGGATATCTTTTTGTTCATTTTCACATTTAAGAAAACCCCTCCAGAAAGGAGAAGGTTTCTGATACCCGTTTCCTCTATGCTGTTTAAAACAAGCTCAGAAACGATATCCTCTAAGACTTTCTGTGCTGCTGCAGCTATATCCTTCTTTTCCTTCCCTGATAGCAGTTCTTTCAAAAAAACAGGAGTGCAGCGGGCATATTTTCTTAAAGGATATTTTTTGACAATCTTCAATCTGTCTACATAAAAATATTTTCTGAGCATGTCATAACATTTGGAGTGGTCACCAAACGGAGCGAGTGCCATAACCTTGCATTCGTCATAAGAACTTCTGTAGCCAAGAACCTCAGTGATTCCACCATAAAAATACCCAAGTGATGAATAAACATCTATCTCCTTCAACCTTTCTATCTCACCCCCCTTAAGAACAGAAATGGTTCCGGAAAGACCATTCCCCTGTCCATCAAGTGTTATTATAATAGATTTGCTTCGCGGTGAAATGAATCTGGAGGATTCGGCATGGGATAAATGATGATCAACAAAGTACATTTTTTTACCAGAAAACCCTATTCTTCGCAATGATTTCCCCATTATTTTCTTAGAAATATAGAGGTCTGCCTTCATTAGATTTGGGTTTTTAATCAGCATCTTCCTGTACCTTTCAAAGAATTTTGCTCTCTGGAGATCACGCCTGTCCCTGAGAATATTTTTGGGTAGGTACCCCTTTCTGAAAATGTTGGTGTGGATGGCCACAGGAAATTCATTCGTTCCATATGCTATATTGTCTATATCCCCTGGTCTGATACTAGCTATTTTAACACATTCTCTTATTGCCATTTGAGGAAAACCAACAAACTTCTTTATCCTGTTAAGTCTTCCCTCCTCCACAGAGGCTATTAGATTTCCGTCCTCCACTATACATGCGCTTGATTCATGGCCTTCATAAACCCCGAGGGTTATCATACAAAATAGTTAACAAAAAATATTAAATCATTATCTATCAATTTAAATTTTAAATGTAAGAATTCTACGATGAAAACCAAAGTTTCAATCATACCCACACTAAACGAAGAAGCCCATATATATAATGTTCTCGATAAATGCACAAAAGTAGTGGACGGGGTTTTTGTTGTAGATGGTCTTTCTTCTGACAAGACGAGAGAAATCGTTAGAAAGTTTCCCGAAGTTAAACTTTTGCTTGAAAAAAGAAAGGGGAAGGGTATCGCACTCAGGAAGGGATTTTCCTTTGCCTTGAAACAGAGACCAGATTATGTAATCATGTTAGATGGTGATGGGGAGAAAGACCCAAATGATATACCAAAGATGATAGAATGTTTGGAGGAAAAAAATGCGGATATGGTGATTGGTTTTAGAGAAGGCAAAAGGTCATTTGAAAGGAGAGTTTTCAATTCATTTGCCAGCTGGTGGATAAGATTTGCAACAGGTTACAAGATAATGGATTGTCTCTCAGGATTTAATGTGATTAAAACCGAAAGCTTGGGAAAAATGAATTTAATTTCGAATAACTTCGAGATAGAAACAGAATTGATACTGGAGGCGAGAAGAAACAGATTAAGGGTCATCGAATATCCTGTGAGTTTCCCCAAGAAATCACCATCCAAACTCAGAAGAAAACATATGAAAGAAATAAACAATTTTTTTGACAAATGGGTTCTAGAATGGATAAATAGTGGGGAATGTGATTTGCCGGAATATGAAAAACTATTTTTGAAGTTCTTCTGTAGATTAGGTTTATTAATCTTTAAATAAAATTCTACATGGATTAGAATGTTGAATGAATTGAATATTTGCGGTATTGATCCTCAGAGCTATTTGTTGTTAAAAAAGGGGTCTAAACCTGCCATAAGGGTTGGACTCGTAAAATCCTGGATAGAAGATGCAAAAAAATCTGCCCATAAACTAGGGATTAAAATAGTAATCAAAGAATTCAAACAAATATATGGACAAAATCTGAAAGATCCTAAAATCAATGCTTACTATTCACTAGATGAGAAACTATGTAGGAAAGCTTTACAGACAGAGGAAGAAGGTGACAGGGAGAAGTTCGGTCAACTGCTCGGATATCCTGAATGTTGTGTTGATAATTTTATCAAGAATCTTCCAAGTGAATACACTTTAATATCATTACAAAACGTCAAAACAAAACCCAGTTTTTACTGCAATAATCTGTTTGTTTTTGATTCAAAGCTTAGGGATTTTGATATACCAATATATTATAAAAATCTTGAAATGTTTGATAATCATGATGTAAGAAATTTATTTTTAGTTCGTCATATTCCATGTTCCTTTGACTGCGAACATAGTATCAGGATAGGTAAAATGACTCTAAAACTCTTGAAAGATAATTTCCCTGATCTGGCGAAAAACATAGTTAATGTCTTGAAAAGGCCTGTGTTGTATTGGAATTATTTTGAATGGGTAATACTAAAAGGTCATCGAGAAGATGACATAATAAAATATGATGGAATTATAGATTATGAGTCTTTGATTAAGAAAGATATTAAAAATATGATAGCAGGAGGGAATAATATTAGAATTAAGGACGAAAAGATAATGGTTTTTAACAATAAAGAAAAAATAGGGGAAATACCCAGAAAAAATAACATACCAGTTTGTATAGATTTTCAATAATACTTCAGAACAGACTTGATTTTATTTGCTAACCTTCTTTGATTTTATTCCCCAAGAAATACGTTTCTTTCCCTCGCTTTTGAAACTGTCTAGAATTTCAAACCCATATCTTTCAAGAATTTTGACTACATCTTGTGGGCTATGGTTTCGAAATTCGACTTGATTCAACAGTATACCCTTCCAAGTCTTTTTTTCTGTTTTTACTTCACTCTTTACATCTTCTTCAGGAAAATATTCTTCAAAAATAAGCAGTACACCTCCTTTCTTTAAAACTCTGTATATGTTTTTCATGGTTTTTTCTATATCGACAAAGTGTGAATACGAATAATTAACCAACACGAAATCAAATATACCATCCCTTAGTGAAATATGCTCACCTATCCCTATCAATGGCAGTATATTCGATTCTAAATCTTTTTGTATTTTCTCGTTCAGCCTACTTATATGAATATCTGAAGGATCCATACAGACAAACAATGATTTATTCCTTATCGCAAGTTCTCTGTATAACGGAATGAATGAAGAATCACCACATCCCAAATCCAATAAATTGACGCATCCTTGTTTTGGGATTTCATTAGATACCCATTGGTCATATTTTTCTTTTCTTATCTGCACCATTTCCACCACGTATATACCTTCACACTGTCCATTTGTTCCTTTGAATTTGCATTTCAAACATTTGTAAAATACCTTCAGCCTGTCTTTCAATGGTCCGGTTTCCTCGTCATGAAGGAACCTAAAATTGCCTCCATCTATCAAAAATTTTTTTGGTTTATCTATCATTTTTTTACTCAAATTTTTAGGATAGTTTGATCTGAACAGACATCTTGGAAGAGGTAATATGGTAAAATTCGATAGACGGTTGCTTATATCCTTTATAGCCTCTTCTATTTTTTCACCTGTCTGGAAATCGATATTATCTAATGGTATATAGAAGGAAATGGTATATTTAGCGTTTTTATCCAATTTATCAGGTAGATAACGAACAACTTTTCTGTCTACATAAATCTTCAGGTTGGGATATACAAATGTCATAATTTAAATATCTGAAAAAATATTTAAATAATCAATTCCTGGAAACAGCTAACTGGTGGAGATATGTACGAATCGCTGAATACCACGGGTCTTTACCCGTATGGTGGTGAATGGTTTATAACACATCCTGTAGAGATAATGACTCCCATATTCCTTCTTTTCATCATCCTCCTTATACTTAATTTCAAAACCATAGTTAAATCATTCTCAAAGGTGGATAGGAAAATATGGGCAATCCTGCTCATTATATTTCTAGTTGGTTTCTGGCTGAGAAACGCTGAATACAGATATGGCAATGGATATGATGGGTTTTTCTATTTGAACTGTGCTAAGTACATGCTGGAGGAAGATATTCAAGTTTGGAGTTGTGCTATGGGAAATGGCGATCAATGTTATCTATACCATCAGCACCTTGCCCCTGCCGGCTATCCCTATCTAATATTTCTTGCATACTTCTTCTTTGGTATACATGACATATTCGCCATGATGATATCAGGAATCTTAAGTAGTCTTACAATCGTATTGATATTTTTATTTACATATCTCTTTTTCAAAAAAGAGAGAATGGCCCTGTATGCCTCTGCTGTTTTTGCTTTGATACCTTTTGATATATTTTTATCATCTACCGGATCACTAAGACCGACATCCATGTTTTTCATTGGACTAACCATGTTGATATACTACATCGCCCTAAAAAAGGATGGTATTAAACTATGGTCTTTGTTTGCGATAACATTTTCTTATGCCTTGTATGTACGCCAAGAGAATTCGATATTGTTAATACCCATGATTTTCATATTTTTGTTTGAAAGGGGTATAACAAAGCGATCCTTTAAGAATGTAAATATTGGTTTTTTGAAAAAATATTGGATTCCTATAGTAATTTTCTTAATATCTCAGATACCATTACAACATTGGATTTTGCTTGCAGATTATGGTCCACGGCTTTTCGTACTTGAGAATTTCCCAATGATGTCATATTTGATGCTTTACACCTTCTTCTTCAATCCGATATTCTATGAAGCATTCTACAACCCTCTGGTTAGCCTGATATTTTTCTCTTCGATTCTGCTTTTATTAATAAAAAAACAAAGAAAGCCTGTATTAATCATATGGATATGGTTTTTAACATATTTCATAATATACTCAATCTATTTTCAATGTCCTGGCTTCCCTGAGAATCTATGCTTTGATTACTTGAGATTCATGCAACATTTTCATATACCCTATGCTATCTTAGCAGGTGCGGTCCTGTTCAATGTAGAAAGAATAGTGAAAATTAAAAAGGACTTTGTTTTCATCATTGTTTTTATCTTTTTGTTCTTTTCAGCCTTTTTGTTTCCTTCTTCCATTTTTAGACTAAGCCCTACGATATTCAAGGATGGTAGGCTAGAAGAACCATATGTAGGAGATGTTGTAAATTTTATAAACATGACCCCTAAAGACTCTCTTTTATTTACAGGCCAAGTCATCATACCAAATTTCGATTATTTCCAAGGTGATGAGAGGGTTATGATCGACATAAATATTTACACATTTTATAATTATTCATTCGCGATACAGTTGATAAGGGAAAATATAGATAAACCCATGTTTTTGATAGAAGACTGGGTATGTTCGTATCCTGATTATTGCAAATTCGTTTATGATAACTTCGAATGGTCTGTTATTGATAGCAGAGAGTATGTAAATCTAATAAGACTTGAACCAAAGAAGAATCTAATTGTAGGATAAGTTTATTAAAATTTAAATCAATAATTAACTGTTCTTATGCTTAAGAAAAAAGCTGATAAAAAAACAGAAGGTGTGTTGCCAAAGATAAAAAAGCAGATAAAATCCTTTTTAGTTGAAGAAAGTGGTCATATACACAAACATAGATTGCTTTCTATGGGTGCCTTCCTTGGATCTGTCTCTATCTTAAGCATTTTGCCAGAAGTTGCCGCAGCCCACACAAACAGTTTTGATGTCTCTTGGAGTGATGGAACAATAGTAGGAAAGCACGGGCATCACGCTAGTCACGCCAGTCATGCTTCGCATGCATCTCATGCTAGTCATACAAGTCATGGGTCGCATACGAGTCATGGGAGTCATGCTTCGCATACGAGTCATGGGTCGCATGCTTCGCATACGAGTCATGGGAGTCATGCTTCGCATACGAGTCATGGGTCGCATACGAGTCATGGGAGTCATGCTTCGCATACGAGTCATGGGAGTCATGCTTCGCATACGAGTCATGGGAGTCATGGGTCGCATGCTTCGCATACGAGTCATGGGTCGCATACGAGTCATGGGAGTCATGGGTCGCATGCTTCGCATACGAGTCATGGGTCGCATACGAGTCATGGGTCGCATACGAGTCATGGGAGTCATGGGTCGCATGCTTCGCATACGAGTCATGGGTCGCATTCGAGTCATGGGTCGCATGCTTCGCACAGTTCTTGTTGTTCATGTGTTGAAGAGTGCCAGGGCCTGCCTGCGTAAATACATTAGAAGATGCTATTATCTCTTCTAATCTTATAAATCCTTTACATAATAATAGAATGATTTGAATGAAAATAAAATCTTTATCATTAGTCGATAAAGTTATAAACGAACCTCCAACCACATCGATTGCAAATAATTATAAAGTAGTCCCAGGATTGGTTAAATTGAAAAAAATGAATAGTAATTATCTTGTTTTTTCACAATTTTTGTATAAACTTTATCTTTTGCCTGAAGAAACTTACAAACAGATTATTTCAGATCAAAAATATCTTAAGAATAAGAAGGAACTCATAGATTCTGGTATTCTAATACCAAGTGATTATAATGTTTTTCCAAGAAATTATGATCGCTCAGAAATAAGAGGGTTCACAATCTCTCTAACAACAGAATGTAACCTCAGATGTGTTTATTGTTTCACGAAAGGAGGCGAAGGTTCAATTAGAATCAATAATTTTGATTACATAAAAAGTGCAATTGATTATGTAAGGGCCCATAACAGAGAAGATAGATTTCACTTAAGTTTACTTTCCACTGGTGAACCGACATTAGAGTTTGACTTGATAAAGAAAATTCGTGATTATCTAAATAGCCTTGGATTGAAAAATAAAGTAGATATGAATCTAGTTACGAATGGTACATTCTCTCGAGAGGTTGCTTTTTGGCTAAACGAAAACATGGACAGATTGACAATAACGATGGATGGCCTACCAGAAATACATGATAAACAAAGAGCCTTTAAGGATAGGAGTGGTAGCTCCAAAATTATTGAGAAAAACATAAAGTTTTTTATTGAAAATAAGAAAAATCTAGATTTTGGTGTAAACGCCATAATAACCAACTATTCTGTTGATAAACAGATAAAAATCCTCAATTATTTTCATTCAATGGGTGTTGAGCGATTAACATTCGCACCGTTGGCATTATATGGGAGATGTCTTAGTGAATGCTCAGAGTTCACTAGGATTGATTTAAATAAATATGTTGAAAATTGGATAAAAGCCAGAGAGTTGGCTGAAGAATATTCAGTTAATCTTTATTCAAACCTGTTACCAATAGGAAAAGTTCGCGACATAGGTTGTGGATATTTTGGTTTCTTGGCTGATGGACGTATATCTCTGTGTACAGGAGCAAATGAATTATCAGAAAATAATGAATTATCAGAAAATTTTATAATAGGATATTATGAAAAAGTGGGGGATAAGATAGTGATTGATAAGAAAAAACAAAATATCTTAAGAGACAGAACTATTGAAAAAATACCTGAGTGTAGAGAATGCAAATATAGGTTTTCGTGTGGAGGAGGGTGTCCGATGATTTCGTTTATAAACTCAGGTAATCTATACACACCCTGCACTAGATGCAAAGCAACAAAGGATATTTTTAATAAATTTTTAAATTACAAAGCCGAAAAACATTTTTTCAGAATTAAGCCGTATTTAGAAGAGGATGGAGGTGGTTTATTCTTTTCTATGATTTTTAACAAGTTTAAACTTAAAAAGATAGATAGTGGTAAAAAAATAGATGGAAGTTCGCTGATAAATATAAATTCTAACCAAAATCTAGAAGAGCTTGCAGATAGGATTATAAAGATAGATAGAATAAAAAAGCAGATGTATGATAATGTTCTATTCCTGTTATCTTTCAAATTCAAAGTAAAAGATTTAAATTCAGATACGGGTAAAAGTATCATAGAATTTTTATCAAAATTAAAAGAACATAATATCTATTTTAAGGTAACGAAGCCTTTACCTAGATGTTTATTCCCATATGATTATGAAAAAATTACGAATATTTCTAATATTCCAAGATCATGTTTTGATTGCCTAGAACTCTTTAAAGTCAATAATAATATCTTGATACTTTGTAATGGAGAAAAGTATAATTTGAAAGATTTTAGCGAAAGGGAAGAAATATATAAAAAATTCCTAGAAAACAAGAAACCAAATAAAGAATGTAAATCTTGTATATACCATATAAGAAACCAATGTAACACGTGTCTATCTTGATTTCAACCTTCCAAAATACGTTTTTAAAGATATGGAGTAAACACTTAACATGAAGATTCATCTTATTTCCCCTGTTATACACAGTTCATATAGACTTTTATCTTCAGATGGTTTCAGTGCTAGTACTAATATAATGCCACCACTTTCAATCGCGTATTTGACAGCTTATTTGAGAGAGAATGGTTTCAACGTCAAACAGGATGACATGAACATAAACGTGATTTATGATAATATGTTTGGGAAAAGATCAGAGAGGATAAATATAAACGAAATTAATAGATACGTGGGTTCAAGAAGATACTTATCAGGTAAATCTGATGATTATTTAGAACGTGTCAGCAACCTTTTATTTAAAAAATTGAAAATAGAAAAACCAGATTTAGTTGGCATTTC
>JABAOC010001981.1_pt1 | contig 49410 bp, 74 predicted proteins | sample 7062161 | NCBI WGS metagenome assembly JABAOC01 (sample SAMN14538625, study PRJNA623070) | marine sediment metagenome | biome: marine biome [ENVO:00000428]; feature: marine pelagic biome [ENVO:01000023]; material: deep marine sediment [ENVO:00002113] | place: India: Gulf of Khambhat ... | reverse complement strand
AGCAAGAAGTGTGCCAGGGGGGGGTAGGGTCGTTTTGAGGATGGAGTATGCCTATATACACCCAGAGAAAAAATTTGACTACTCTAAATACACTGACAAAAATTGTCACTATACTTTATACATATATTCATATTCTATATAATTTCTATCTGATTTATCAAATGAATCAATTCATTCCCATTCGTTTTCTGGTAGGATTTTTGCAAGCTTTAATGCAGTTTTCCAATGACTAGCTTCTATGTCTGCATGATGATATTGATGCCTACCGTCTTTTGTTCCTCTGTGTCTTCTTATTCTATAACAATTTAATTTTTTCATAGGAGTGTAACGACTAAACTATCTTTGCGGATAAGGTTTTATTAAAATTTATTCAGTAATTTCTTTACTTTACCAGAGGTGTAATAACCACATTTCCAACAGAAACCCTTAATCCAATATTTCATTGAACATAGAGGACATTTCATTTCCACGGCCATCCAAATACAAGCTTAATGGAAAATCCCCAATAGAGGAATATAGCATCAAATCCCAACCAACTAATCTTAGCATATTTTGTATAATATAGATTGAAGGGTTTAATTTCCCATGTGCTTTTTGGTTTGTATATTCTGTTAATACTTAGTTTCATATATTTTTTGGATAGTGTATATATAGTAAATTAAGTTAGTTTACTAGCTATCTCTACAGCTTCGTCAAATGTGTATCTACATCTCTTAAGGAAATCATCGTCTCTATTTGACGGCATAGGTTCAAATTCCCATTCACCATATGTATTGTAACAAGTTCCACCCTTACCCTTCAATATGATCCATTTTCTATTAGATTCGCCTATATCGAAAGGATCTCTATTTTCTATGTATATAGAGTTGAAAGGGTCTTTCTTATTTACATCCATAAGATAGGTTACAGCTTTCATTTCATTTATCACTCCACACAAGACCACCATCCTGTAACATCACCCATTACACAAAACACAAATAAGAGTGGTATAAAGCTAAACATACAACATGCATAAAGAATGAAGAGTTTATCTATAAATCTCAACTTCACTGCTTATACCACTCCACGGCATCATATTTACCTAGAAACACTTTCCAGGCTATCTTACATCGGGTAATTAAGCTCAATCCTTGCAATCCTATAGGTCTAGCAGGCACCCACACACCGGCATGAATTTCTACACTACTGTCCCAATTACCTAATTGTGTCACTGTATACACTGTTGGTGTTCTCATATCTATCCTAACATAGTTGTCACTAAGGTGCTTCTTACAATGTTGTCTTCAACATCGTCATCACAATTGAGTGTTGTGTATTTCATAGGATATGCGTCTAAGAACGCTTTAATCTTCACATCATATTCCTTGGCAGTAGCTTCGTCTTGGTGTCTACCAGCTTGACTATAAGGCTTTGTGCGTGTAAGGAAGTAGTGATCTACCTCATATCCAAGGTCTTTGCATATCATATGGTGTTGTTTGACAATGGCTTTACAAGCCTGTCCTTGTTGTTCGTATTTATCGTATATATCACCGTAGAAGGTGGTGAGAGCTAGGGGGCTATCTGTGATGATGGCTTGCACACCCTTACGCATGTATATTACCTCTTTACGTGCCTGTTTAGCGGTAATGTATATCTGATCACCATGAATAATTTCTCTACCTTCCCACACCCAATCTTTGACATATTCTCTGTTCATTTCAGCATTTACACCTAGCTTCTTAAGCTTGTTAAACACACCAGAACAGGTTGTAGATTTACCAGTGCCGGGTCCACCCCATAGGCATATAATTTTCTTCATTCTTCTTCCCACGTTCTATAAACTATAGATTTTTCATCAGCATTATCCCCATCCGTATAAAAATCATGAATATTAAATGGAGGTAACATTCCAGCAGTTTCTACAAATTTAATAATTTCTTCTGCCATTGCTTCTTGATACGTCCAATCGTCAGGTCTACCTTCATACCATATTTCTCCATCTGGTATAAGTTCTTCAGCAATCTTTTTTCTAAGTTCACTTCTTTTCATAACTCATTCACCATATAAGTTACCATCACCATGTCATCCAATTGAGCAACTATTTTAGAACCTCTAGGTACATTGTCTCTATGGACATATGCTGTAATTTCGTATTGGTTTTTAATTCGTTTTGCTTTAATAATCATTCTAAACCCAACCAATCACCAAAATCTTCTTTTAAAGAAGTTAGTTGTTTTTTATTAAGTTTGTTTATTCGTTTAGGCTTAATATCAAACGATTCGAAAAGACAATTCATATATTCATCTCTATAGCATCCATCATTTCCATGAATAACGGTAATACATTCGTTTCCATTAAAAAAGGCTTCGGTTTCACCCAACAATTCGTAATCAGAAAATATAAATAATTTATTTTTCATCGATCATCCTCTTCAATGTTTTCCATCCACCAGGACAACATTTATTCTTTTCCAATAGCTTTACAGCTCTTTCCATACCCATTTTAATACATTTGTCTTTTAAACCCTTCTTAATCATTATGGCAGCTTCTCTTTGCTTAGCCGCTTTAAATCCTTTCAATTCAGCTTCTGTTAAAGCTTCTCTAATAAGCTTTCGTTCATCTCTGAATAAATCTAATAGATGAGAGAATTCTATATTCTCTACACCTTGTTTCTCAATCCATTGTTCTTGATGTAACAATCTTTCAAGTGCTGTTTTCATGAAATTACTTCGTTCCTTTACAACACTTTCAATGCTCTATCATAAAAGTTTTGATTGAATACATACACAGCGCCCATATTTTTAAATGTGGTCATATTGGTTGTTTCGAGCATGAGTTTACGCAAACGATCAAGAACAATATTTCTTTCTACCAATAAGTTATTCACTTTTATTCTCACACGGTTCTACATATTGTGGCATATAACTAAAGATTGTACCATCTTTACATACAACTTCTATCCATTCACCGAACATACCACTTCTATTTATATATCTCAATCCTCCATAACAAGAACATAACTTGGTTGCTCTTTCTATGTCACCTTTAGATACCATACATCCAGAGAGTAATGTAAGTAGAATAAGTAAATATTTCATTTGTTTTCATTTAAAGCTAACACTAATTCAGCACATCGTCCGTTAGCTTTAATTCCATCAACCGGTTTGTTAAGATCTCTTTGTGCTGCTTGATAACCATATACACAAGAATTAAATATAATATCATTGAAACGTTCTTTATAACAACTTGAAGAAAATAAAAATAATAATAATAGCATGTATTTCATAAAACACCAAATGGGGGGATTTAATTGGTAGTCTCAAATTTGGTCGCGGAGCTTTTGTTTTTTACAAAAAGCACGGTAATGTTTCATCTTATGTTCATAGTCGGGCACATTCTCACCCTTCTTATTTATAACACCAAACTTAAATTGTTTAAAATGTTCTTCACAGAAGCCAAATTGATGTTTCTGTTTCTCACATTCTTTAGCTTTACACTCAATCACTTTATCTTCCTCAAAGTATTACGAGCTTTCAATCCATGTTTCAAATTAAAACATTGGTCATCAACAAATTTACCGCGTGGATATTTACCACCATATTCACCCCAAGCGCCCCAATCTGCATAAAATTCTAAAGCTTCTACTGCAGGAGCTAATCTTTCCCACATCCATTGAGCACCATGCTTAAACTCAGCAGGCCAATCAACTTCTCTACTGTCTTGGCTGTGTGCTTCCAATTCTTTCCAAAGTTTATCTGGCATGTTCATAAAGTCGCTCTTGTTCTTCCACACAATACTTTTCTAATTTTGACATTAATTTATTGACATGATCTAAAATCACTAATCTTCTACCTTCGCCCTCAAACCCATCACGAAACTTATCTGATATGTATATTTGAAAACAATGTCTATTGAAATTATGATCTCTAAAATAGAAGGTATCAATTTCGAATCTCTCACGATACACTTTAGCTTCTAAATCAAGTGTATATTTACCATGCTCTCTGTTAAACACAGGACCTCTATAATAATCTTCTGTAAGAATTCCATTCCTTTCTAAAACAGGAACTATTTCACCTGCGTTTGTCATTTCACCTTCCTAATTTCAGCACCACACAAGGCAAGTAATTCATCATTCACTTTTAAAAGCTTATCATTCTTCTCTTCATAGCCATTAATGACAATGGTTTGTAAATGCATTAAAAATACCATTATCAACATAGGTATATAAAATCCTAATCTACTCATATTATTTTCCAATTAATTGTTCTAAACGTTTTAATTCTTCTCTGGCCTTTTCTCCTCTTTCCAGTATAGCAGAGGACAGGCATAAGTCAACCTTAATTGGATCATCGCATATAGCACTGACGTTATAATTCATGGGTTCCCCATAAAACTTTAAGGTTTCTCTTATAGATTCAAACCCTCTTTTGTATACAGTTCTCACCATTTTCAATTCAGCTTGTAAATGTTGTTCTTTCCACTCTCTATTGTTATGACGATAAATATCATCATATGCTTTACTGAGGTCTTCTTTCAGTTGTAATTCTTTTCCTCTAGGAACAAAATAACCACAACCAAGGCCGATTATAAAAGTAATGAATAAAACAAATTCAATCACTAGTCTATTCCTTCTATTGTAATGTTCTCCATGTCTGTACCATACACCATAAACTTTCTATAATTACCATTACCCGGCATAATGGAGATAACATTTTTTGAATTTCTGTTATCTGATGTAGTGCTCTTAAGTATCAATGCATGTAATCCAATGTATTTTACAATGTAATGTCCAAATGGAACTATCACACTATTTGGTTTTTGTGTAGAGTCATACCATGTGTCGCTCATAGATACTCCACAGGAGCGTAGCGACTGTACCAGTTGTCACTCATTTAAATTCCACCTTGGTTTACTTAATTCACATCCAATCATGTATGCAGGATTAAATCTTGATAAAATACTTTGGTATTTACATTCATTATACCTACCTTCTAATACACCAATCATCATACTAATGAAACAAAAAACTCCCACTAAAACTAAAATTCCAAATTTATCATCACTACTCATCACTTCCACCCAATTCTTTCAACTCGGGATAATCTTCTAGTAATTGTTCACATACAGTACGTCCTGTCTTTCTATATTGTTCAGCATCTGCTTTGGCAGCTTTGCAATCAAGACAAGCTTTAGGGTTTATATCCCAAGATCCACCTCTATACACCTCTATCTCTACATCACAATAGTGACATTTTTCTTTACTCCAAGAAGGACCGCCATAGTTATTCATCACCATAAAACTCCACCAACCATTTACCCAATCGCAATGCTTCTTCTGGTGCAAAATAATCATAACCTTCGTGATCGATGAAAAAATGTCCAAACTCATCAATGCCCATATGAGGATTTTCTGGATTAGGACCACAAAAAGGAGCTTTAAGTATTTTTTGTTTTACTTTATTGATGTGTTTCTTGAGATCTTTGTAATTTTTAATGGTTTTCATTTCTTTGTTACCTCAGAGTAATCAACAATAAATGACAATTCAGGATTTAAATGAATAAAAGAACTATGTGTTTCTATTTGTTTGTTCTTACGCCTTTGTTTGTTCCAGTTTTTATAATACTTAGCTTTTTTTTCAGCTTCTTTCAAAAGCTTACGTAAATCAGACAAAGAGATACGAGCATGAATGTGTATTTGTTCAGTCTTTTTATTAAAGAACACATTACTTATTTTACCTATACCAGAAATACAAATATATCCATCTCTTTTTAATCTTTTACCAAGCTTCTTAGATTGATGCCAAAGTTCATCACCCAATGCAGCAAACTTGATTTTTCCAAATTCAACTATTTGAGAAGGGGTTATCTGTATTTCAAGCGATTTTCTTTTTGTCATTGATAATTCTCCCAACCATCTTTATTAATTTTAACTTTCTTAGCACCACGTTCTTCTGCTTCATCTAAAGCTTTTATAATCATATCTTGAAGAATAGGATAATCCTCTGGATAATCTACCCATTCATTAACAAGTTCAAATGCTCTTTCTTTATTAGTCATAAATATTCCTTTCGTCATATATCAAACATTCGATTAGAATGTTTATTGACCTCTCCATTCAAAGGAAATAGGATAGGGATGTTGACAATAGGGGACTAAACACACCGCCACTAATCCTCTATGTTTATTCTTTATCTGTCTATTCATAGCATTCTTCAATCCTTCTTCAATTGGATCTTTGTAGTGGTAAGACATATCAATGGCTTCTGTAGCTTGCCACTTGTGATGTTCATCAAAGAAATCAACCCTCACCATTCCATCTTTATTTATGAATCCCATATATTAACTCCAAGAATAATTTGGTTCAAAATAAATAACAGTCATTGTTTCATTGAAATCAATTTCACCATAAATATTTTCTAATGCTTTTTTTAAATGGTCTCCCGTTGCATAACCTTCTTTTCGACTTAGTTCCACCATTTCAGATAAATCATAAAATCTAACATATTCTATTTTATAAATATTAACATTAACTTTATTAACAAAGTTTTCTGGGTCTACAAAACAAGCATCACCCAATTTTACCTCTTTGTGTCCTTTACGCGTTGTCGCTTTTTTTAATCCAGCTTGAACAAATTTTAATAAATCACCATTGAGTTTAATTTCTTGCATTATTTCTTCCTTCTCATAAACTTTTACTGTGGGGGCTGACTGTTTAACGCGTCCATTAACACCACCAGCCTGTACGATTTAAGCCTCATCAGTACCGTAGCCCACAGTGGGTATTGAATAGTTTCGCCGTAGCTCCGCTTTTCGGAGGGAACCCTTTCCTTAATCAATACCAGGGTTAGCTAATACATTAACACTACCACACAAGGCACCCCATTACCAATGAAAAAAGGAGCGTAGCGACTAAATTTCCTTGGAACGTAGAAATATAAAAAATAATGCTTAGTGACCCTATATAATATTCTTCAAAAACCCTAGAGTAATGGAAGTTTTAGTGATTGTTTTTAATTATTATTTATGAAGTGAGTACATTTCCCTGTGTTAGCTTAAACAAATTAAAAAAGTGATGGTAAAAGTGGAATTTCTAGGGAGTGAATGAAATGAGCGACCTTATCCGTATTGTTCCTTCATGAATTCCAATTCTTTTTCAATTTTCTCATTATGTTTTTCAAGTTCTTTAATGCGTTGTAACAATGGTTCTTTAGCCCAATAGGTGCGGTAGTCGTCACAAGCTTTTTGTTGAGCTGATGTTTTACCTGCTATACATACACCAAGACACTCAGCCCACCAGCCAAACTTACCATTAAAGTTATTCCACTTAAATCGTTTTACTAAGCTTATACTATTGATCGGAAGATGGAGTGTCATCTTTCGCCTCTTCTTCGGTAGGAGGCGCAGCTTCTTCAGATGTAGACTCTTCAGGTGCAGCCTCTTCGGGCTGCTCTGGTTCTACACTTTTGAAGTCATCTGGATACTTAGCTTCAAAGTAAGCAATCAATGCATTCATATTATCAATGAGAGCGTCTTCAGCTGCAGACAAATTAAAATAGTTTTTATTTAGTTTCTTGATCATTGTTTTTCCTTTTAAATAAAGATTTAATCTTAGTGCTAGTCCAGTTGAATAATTGTTTAAGTTTAGCAGTCGTCCACATCCATCCAAGTTTAATGTGAATGTTAATCATGATGTACCAGGAAGGAAAATGGGTAGGCACTTCAACAGCCCAAAAGTTTTCACCTTGTGGTACAATTTGACAGAGTCTACCATCTGGTGTCCATTTAGTTTTTCTACCTCTAAAAAACCAAAGTATTTGATCCAAATATCTGAGGTGATAGATTGGATATACCAGTGGTGAATCCTTTTGTCTCATTAAAGTAAATTTCATAGCAATATCTTTCTAACAGGAACGAAGTGACTGCATTTCACTTTTCGTCCTTATCTAACTTAACGTTTTTATATGCATAGAAAAAATCATCATTATCTTCAGTTGTCCATTTAGGACTAGTTTCACAAGACCATTTATGAGTGTTCACTTGGTAGTCAGGTCGTTCATCATTTCTGAGAGGATTTACAACCCAATCAGGATTAGCCCAATAAATTCTATTATTAGGTTGAATTGTAAAACAACCGCAATCCAATTCAATTAAATGACCTGTCTTATGTCCTTCGGGAACTTCAGCAACACTTGTGTCTTTTCCACCTATCATATCAGGTATCCAATCAAATGTACACTTATAAGTTCCATAATGTACACTTCCATCTTTCATGAACACTCTAGCTCTGGAGCTTTTAAGAAAATCATATTGAACACAAGTCATGTTGTAGCTAAAGCAATCCCAGATTTGTAATTGATCTAAAGTTAGATGTGGTTCATGTTCTATTGTTACTAAAGCACTGATAGGAATTCTTGTAAATTGTACACCTCTTGTTGACATTACAGTGAAGGTAGTAGCCCAACCCATTAAACTTGTAGCACCGAATGCATACACTTCTTCAAACTCACCATGACCTTTTTGTTGATCATAGAAAAATTCTTTTCTCAAATAACAATGAAGTGCTGGTATTGATATGTTATTCATTTATCTCTTTTTCCACAGTTGACATAATAATGCCTATACCCACGTTTGTAAAACTCTTTTACACAAGGAGCTTCTGTGTAATGTGAATCACATCTACTCAATTCTACCACTTCTTTAAGAATATGTAAATCAATGTCTGTAAATCCATGACCAGTTTCATCAATTAATTTAGGAGTAGGACAATTGCCCACAATGAGTTTAGGTGTAGTTGAACAGCCTAATATAAACAACAAAGGTAAAAGTTTAATCATCGTTAAGCTCGAATATTACAGGTTTATTATTTGGAATATAATCTCCATCACAAATCGAAGCATTTATAAAATTAATTCCTTTTATGTTTGTCTGACCATATGATTCATGAATGTGTCCAAATATATGATATTTAGGCTTCACTCTATGCAACACTTCATCGGCTAAATCTTCACACCCAACATAACCATTTCGACAAAGATCTAAAATAAATTTTGGTGGTCCATGAGTTAAAAGAACATCTGTATCATCAGGTATTCTTATCCAGACTTTCTTACATTCCATTCCTCTACTTTTCATGAATGCCCAGTCATAAAATTCTGGCGTTACAGGTGATCCCCAAAAGTTATAACCTTCTATTTCAATACCATCATTATAAAAATGAATACCATTAGGACATTCTTTCATAGCAATTTCATACATCCTATCAGGATCATCTTCCCAACCAATTTCATGATTACCTTGGATGGAAATTTTATATTTAGCCGGTTGCTTGTTTAACCATTTATAAAAATTTTTTACTTCTGATTTTTGACCAGTAAAACTATAATCTCCAGTATGAACTAATACATCACACTCTGGAATTTCAACCTTGTTATGCCTGTTGTGTGTATCAGAGATAGCACAAACTTTAAGAGGTTTTCTTTTTTTCTGATTCTTTTCTTTTTCGTTCTTCTTCAATGCATGTCTCACAAATTAAAATAAAACCCATTTCTGTTAGGTAACAAGTTCTTGGATATTTCTTATCTAATTCTCTTTCACATTCATTACACGATATGATCATATCATTCTCTATCTACGAATTTTTGTAAAAACAACTCTTTTGGTAAATCATCAATTACATGAAATGGGTTTTCATATGGTGTTTCTAATCTACTGTTCAATTCATAAATTACATCTACTGCATAATTAATTGCATCCTTAATGGAAACATTTTTACTAACATCTTCATCATGCATTTCTTTTGTCTCAAATGGCATCAATTCATCAGATGGGCATTCTTCATTATTCATTCGGCTTCCTCTTATCACACTTAGGACACATCTCAATAATTGTCCTAAACAAATGTCTTTCTTCCCAAGGTGTTCCACACTCACATTCCAAATTCGGATTAGGAATAGGAATCAAATTACCAATATCATTCTTTATGTAAAGTTTTTCAATTGGTACATCCATTCTTTGTGGTAACAAATTGGGATCATCAAACTTTATTCTAGCTTCGGTGCTACTTATATATCTTATAAATTTAGCTTTATGATCTTTCCTTCCTAAAAAATAATCATTCTGTCTATATATTACAGCTTCTCCATTTTTCATTCTCCAAAATTCCGAACATCATATCCAAGTTTTTCCAAAGCATCTTTAGCTGTTTCTAGCATATCTTGTGGACTTTCACATCTTCCTATAGCTAATAGAGCGTCTTCAGCAAATTCTAATTTTTGTTCAACAGTTAATTGATCCACATTATTACCCGCTAATTCATCTGGTGTTAAAATTCCCATAATTCCTCACTTATATAATTAGCTTAGCAGATTCATCAATCAAAAACAAGGGGTTTTCCTCAAAAGAAAAGTCGCTAGCTTTAAACTTTTCACCAGTAGTATTATATTGTAATTGGTATATATCTTGCATACTGTCTTTTTCACTAATCTTTTCTGCCAGTGGAATATGCTCCTGATAGATGTGAACATCTCCACCAATCCAGGTGAATGTGCCAATTTTTTTGTCTGTTCTATGAGCTAGCCACATAAGTAGTGCCCAATATTGAATTAGATTATGAGGTACACCTACAATAAAATCCGCACTACGTTGATACATAGTCATATCAAGAGTGTCATCGTTATTTACAAAACATTGTATCACTGTACCATGGCAAGTTGTGATTGGTGTACTAGGGTCTGCCATAGCTCCAGTATTCCAAGTGGTAATGACGGCGCGTCTACTATCTTTTTCAATTTCACTAATTAAATATTCAATACTATCACAATGATGTTCTGTATGGAAAACTCTAGGGTTTACTTTTTCATGAATTGTATTTCTAAAGAACGTTTCCCAACTCCACCATTTAAACATTTGTCCATAATGATTTTTAATTCTACCTAATTCATCAGCCCAAGGAGACCACCAATGTTTCACAGACGGATGTAAATCATCTATGTTTATAGATCCAGATAAAAACCATTCCATTTCACGTAATGCATTTTTCCATGCAGTTTTACGTAAAGTGATAAGTGGTGTATTAGTGAATGTGTGTTGTAAATTCTTTAGTCTGAATGTTATTCCATTACGAGTTTTCTTTTCTTCGCCAGCAATGAGAATGTTATCAATTGTAGCTCTATACCACGCATTAACAGGATTATAACTCACATTTGTCTCCAACGCAACTGAACGTTTGTCCACCTTCGGTATTATCTTCTAATTCATACTTACTTAATTGTGAATAATCTATTTTTATTTGTTCCTTCATTTTTTTATCATATTCTTTTTTGTCAATTTCTTCATATGGAGCTAATTTATAATGTCCACCATCAAATGGTAAAAAAGAAACGCCATTTATTATATCCCAGTTTTCATAAACCCAATTACCAACTTCAAACCACTCATTATCTTTGACATAAACAGTACATGAACAATTATGTTCAGACCAATTAGTTTGTACTTTCTTATACCATTCTAGTTGTTCAATTGCTGATAAATTATCTTTAATAGTGGAATGTTTTGGCGACTTAATTGGAAATTCAACAACCCAAGTGTTAATATCTTTTTCTTTTAAATCTTCTTGTCCATTTTCTGGATAGAATTTTATACCTTGTTCTTTCATCATTTTATAAAGAGGATCAGTTGCAGCAATTCTATATCTTCTAATGTAATATTCAGAAAATCTTGGATGTAGACCAGATGCGCTATTAACAACTTGAGAAACTGTACCACTAGGTTTTACACAAGTTATTGCAGTAGGTATATTTATTCCCATTTTTTCTGAAGCATGTTTAGCAATTTTTATTGATCTAGCTTTTAAAAGTTTTAAAGCTTCATCGGTTAATATTTTATTGTTATCCATTTGACCTGTCAAAGAAACACCTAACAATCTTTCTTCTTCACAATTACTCTGCCATTTTTTTGTTAAATATGGAAAATATGTAAAAGTGCTTTGAATAACACCTAACCATGTTGCAGTTTCCACCTTTTGAATTAAATCATCAAGATCATCGGTTGATCTAACAACAACTTCAGTTAAATTACAAAATTGTTTATTTCGAAGTAATATTTCTAAACAAGGATTAGATCCTAAAATTAAATCTGAAATACGTCTTGAAGGTGATTTTATTCTGGCGGTTTGTAAATTAAAAATACCTCTTTCACCAGTTCCACTAGAAGCTAATGTTGACCATTCTTTTAGAAAATTTATTGCTGACGGTTTTTTAGTATAAACAGCAGAATTATTTGCCATACTTCGTCTTGGCGGAAAAGGCCAATCTTTAGCTGTTCTCATTAATTCATCATCTAAATCGGATAAAGAAACTTGACTTGATCTTCTAACCCCCGCTGATACAACAACTTCGGCAATTTGATTCATTATGTCATGACATTCTATTGATGTAAGTTTTCTACCTTGTGCATTATAGAAAACGTCTTTAATAAATCCATGTAAAGTGATCAAAGGAGCAGGCCCACTAGCTCTACCACCCATAGTTTTCAATCTAGCACCTTTAGGTCGAACTTTACTATAATCGAATTCTAAATCTATTCCAGAATATAAAGATTTCATTAATTCTTTAATACTGTTAGCCCAACCAATTTTAGAATCTTCTACTACATAATTATTTTTCTTATGAGGATTTATATTCGAAACTACAGGAAGTTTTAATATGTATTTATTTTGAACAGAAAATCCATATCCTGTTCCACAACATAGAACATATAGTGCTTCTGAAAATGCAGTTACACTATCAACAACAGAAAAGCTACAGTTATACATTGTTGTGTTATCTTTTTTAGCAGCTTCCCCTGCCGCCCATAATGCTCTCATTGAAGGCATTACATGAAAATTTAATATAGCTTCTTTTGCTTTTCTAATAACCTTTGGTGGAATTTTATCACCACGTTCTTCCTTGATAAAATTTATATATCTTTCTACAGTTTCTTCCCAAGTTTCTCTTCTTTGTTTTTCTTCTATCCAACGAGAATAAGTTCTTGTATAAACAAACTTAGCTGCTTCATTTTTGAACACTACTTCTACTCCACTTCTATTGTTTGTACGGTTTTTTTAAAATAATTTCATAAATTGGTTTGTTAAGTCTTTCCATTTCAGCTTTCATACTAGCCGAACCTTTTGATTGACCATTCCAAATTAATAATAAAACATCTCCATATTCTGCCATTTGTCTATTTCTTTTTGGACCGGCAGCTTTACCCCATTTTTTCCAGTTAGCTCTAAAGTATTTTACATCTACCTCAGCATGTGAAGCCCAATGTGCACCTTCATTATCAACACCTTGAGCGCCACCACAAACAACTTGTGATATATGACCATGATCGTATGGCTTTAACATTAAAACCGCAGAATTTATAAAACCAAAACTAGGCTTTAAATTCCTTCCACCGGCTATTATTAATTTGATTCCCTTTTTCTTTTTTAACATTCGTATGAGTCTAATTCCCAACCGGCTTCAATTTCAGCTTCGGCAATAATGTTACACAAACCTTCAAGAAGTTTACCTTCATCACTATCTGGTAAAGGATCTTCCATCATCAAATCACCAACTTGATCAAGAATACTTTCATAGAAAGCTTGATATTGTGCTATGTCTTGACCTAGTTCTTCTACTGTTAATTCTAGTTCTTCAATTTGATTTTCATAGAATGAATTATCCATACAATCTCCAATTAAAGAGTTTCAATAAAAGCTTCCATATTTGCATATTGTCTTCCAAGTTGTTTCGAAATGCTTAGGAGTTTCATAATATCATGAATATATTTTTTATCCACTAAAAAACCAATTTCTTCTTCACTTTTACAAGCTAAGTCTGAGAGAGGATTTACAGCAAATTTGTTAATTTCACGTATTGCTTTTTTACTTGATCCGTAAATTAAAACTCCAATTAGTTTACTATCGTATTTCCAAACCTGTCCCTTTTTACCGAAAAGACACAATTCTTTGGTTTTCCTATGTCTGAGGGCTGGAATTCCTGCTATTGTATAATCCTTTGTGGGTTTGTACCACTCATGCTTCATAATTACTTCCTGTGAGTGTAACGAACATACCACTCATGCTTCATTTCTTCACCTTTATGGCATCATATAGTGTATTTAGAGCATCTTCAGTTATTGTAAGGGTTGTTTGATTTTTAATTTTACTCCAAGAAGTCAGAAGATATCTCAATTTCATTCTATCCACTTTATGACCTTGTTTACAATCAACAAACATATCACGTAAATTGTTGAATAAAAAATTAGGATCTAGGAGAATTATTCTATTCCCAGTTACAACAGATGGCAATCTTTTTCTTGTTCTTATATCAAATACATTGTTTTGTTGCATTTCCGCTATAATATCAAGAGCTTCTTGCTTTGTACGAATATCACTGTGTAATGTCTTACCATCCTTTTCGATGCGATATCTATTTTCTCCTTTTCTAATATCAAAATAACACTGAATTATCAATTATTTACTCTTATTTTATTGTAATAATTACAAATTTTACATCGTAGTATAAATAAAGTTTCTTATTTATTTCAACAGCTTAGATATAATCTAATAGTCTATCACAAAGTTTTTTGAAAAGCAATCAACAACTATATGTAGAGAGCTTTTTCTTATATGAATTTCAGACGAAGAGTTGACACTTTAGGACATGCTAAACTCCTAGTAAAAGAAGATAATCACGATGGTGTTGATATCCAAACATTCCGGGTTACAAGCGGTAGTAGAATAGTATTCTATCTTGATATCACAGAGTTAACTGGAACGCTTGAATTTACTGTTACAAATGCTGCTACAGAAGATCAAACTTTCAAACAAAGATATACTAATACATATTCATCAACCGGCCAATTTATAATTCCAATAACAGAATTACAAAGATTTGTTAGAATTAGTACAACTTCTACAGATGCATCCTTCAGTATTTCAGTATCTGCAGCAGATAACAGCACAAGTGAAGAAGCTGAAAGTTTACTAGAAACTATTCGGGATAACATCAATGGTGAAAGAGGAACATTTACTGATAGAAGTGGATCTGCAGCAACCACTTCAGCTGAAGTAGCACCAGCAAATTCTAATAGAAAATACTTTTTTATACAAAATGTAAGTAATGGAACTATTTGGTTTGATTTTGGAACAGCTGCAGTTACTGATCAACCAAGTATTGAATTATCACCGGGTGACAGTTGGACAATGAAAGAAGGTTTTATTTCAACCGAAGCAATTAATGTAATATCTGAATCATCAACCAGAAACTTTACAGCAAAAGAAGGATAAAATGCCTAAACAAGGAATAGTAGTAGATCCTAAAAATACGTTTAGTGGAAGTTTAGCTGCTGGTGAAAATTTTACTGGTACGGGTGAAGACGTAAGAGCATTTTCTGAAATTACTGTAAATTTATATGGTGAACCAGCTGTAGCCCCAGCAACCCTTTATTTTGAATTTAGTCCCGATGGATCAAATTGGGATGTTTCTGTTCCATATTCATTAGCAGGACCTCAATCGTTTGTTCCACTACCATTGCGAGTGGTTTTACCTTACTTCAGAGTAAGATATGTTAATGGAGCAACGCCATTAACAGCACTTAGAATAACAACCGTTTATCACTGGGAATCATCCAAACATCTTACCCGTGTTATTAATCAAACTATTGATGAAAATGAACCTGTTGAAAATGTGCGAGCGTTTATTGGTGCAAAAAGTCCAAACGGTCCATTTGTCAATACTCCAGCAAATGGTATAGTATCTGATCTTTCCACAACAACACCACTAGCAATAGATGGTGTTTTTGATAGTGAGATTGTATCAACTGAAGGATGGAATACAATTTCTGTTGTAGCTAAAAGTGATGTTAATAGTGCAAACAATGGTATTAAATTTCAATTTTATGCTGATGCACTTGGAACAAGGCTTTTAATTGAAAGACAATTCACTTATGGTGCATCACCAGATGGTGCGTTTTTTCAAATTCCTTGTAATCCACAAGGTCCATACGTAAAAATTACTTATACAAATGGTTCTACAGCACAAGCTACTTTTGAATTACAAACTTTTTTAATAGTTCAAGCACCTCCACCAGATGCTATTGCTATTAGTGATACAATTACCGGAAATAACTCAGCACAGATTGTAAAAGCAAACGTTGTTGGATTACAAGAAAACGGAATTTATGCTAACGTTGGTTTATCTAATTCAGCATCATCAAAAGTTGCAATTGCAGATCGACCTTCAGAAGTTAGAAACAGAACATCAATTGTTATTGACGTTCCAGTAACAGCATTAGATCCGGCAGGAAGTACAATTTACACAGTCACTGGTGGTAAAACATTATATATTCATTCGTTTGTACTCACCTCACTAAACTCTGCTGCTACAGATGGTAGTTTTGTTATTAGAGATAATACCACCAGAAAAGGAACTTTTTTATTACCACAACGTGTAAGTGGTAGTGTTCCATCAGCAGCATCTGCAACATCACCAACATTACCAGAACCTTTATCATTTTCAACCAATGTAAATTTGCAAGAATTGACAGGAACAATAGAAGCTTCTGGATTTTTTCTTGGATATGAGGAATAAAAATGAGAAGTCTTGATTGGTCAGACTTAAAACCTGAAGTTGATGCGGGGAAGGTTCAGCTTAAACATTTTACAATAAATAATAGTTATCTAATAGAGGCATATGATGGAACAATTCTTGTTGCAGATTCTGTCATTAAAAAAACAACTCCTAGAAACAATGATCAAATAGATTTTGAAGATAATGGTTATAAAGACGATAGTAATAAAAAAATAGCAAAACTATCACCAAACTCACAACGTCCAGAAGTTTCAGTTGTAGAAGCAGAGGGTAATTTTAAAGCATATGTAACTCATGACTTTACAGACAAAACAACTTGGTATTGTATGAGTCAGCGCATTGAAGGAGAAACATTAAATTTAGAAACTGGTAAAACATATAAATCAACTCAAACACATTGGATTGATCTTGTTAATGGTAAAGTTACTAGAGAAGATGAATTTTCTAGTGGATATAAAGAAAAAATTTATGATAATGGAACAGAATTAACTTATGGGGATGACTATACAGTAGACTATGTTGCTGGTAAAATTACTTTGGATGCAAATTATACTCCAACTGGACCAATAACTGCTGATTTTTCTTATGCAACTACTTCTGAATTCATAATGAAACCAAATACAGGTAAAATGCTCAGAATTGAACACACCGAACTTGATTTCACAGTAGATGTTCAAATGTCATGTGTACATTTTCAAGTATGGGTATATGATCCACAAAATCTTCCCAACAAAATGCAAGTTGCGGAAACAACATATAAAAATGAAAAAGATATCTTAAAAATAGCAAATGCTGTTACTCATATTACTAAATGGGGTGCATTACAGAACGATGTTAAGCGTGCTGAATTTCAATATGCAAGAACAATTGATTTAAAAGATTCTATAGGAACTGAAATGAGAATCGTTATTAAAGATAATCAACCGTTTCCTGGTGAATGGGGTAGTGCAACGCTTTACACAACAGAAGAGGATGAAATAACGTAAAATGAAAAGGAGGGATTATTGCGGTCCATACTGGATGCCGTCATTTCTTAGAAGAATTCTAAGTAGCAAATTCAATGCTAGTTGTAAAATTCACGATTTAGATTATGAAACCACTAGATTTACCAGAGATGAGGCAGATGCTAGATTTCAAGATCACATGAATAGACAATCTGGTATGAATTATGTATGGCGACTTATTGCCTTTATGTATTATACAGCCGTTAGAGTTGGTGGTAAATTATCTTGGGGCAAAAAATATTAATTAATAGGTATTCTCACTTGTAAACCAATCATATCTAAACCTTTGTTTGGTTTTGATAGTCCTGCATTAGAGATGTGCTTAAAACTTAATCCAATTGCTGTACCAGTTTTTTCATCTTTTATACCAAGTCCAAAATCTTCAACGAATTGAAAATATCCAGATAAATTTCTATTCTCTATACTTACAACACCAATGCTTTGAAAAAAGTGAACATAAAAAGCACCAGCTCTTGGTTCTAACCCAACCCCCGCTTGACCAAACCACATCGGTTCTTCATGATTAATTATCAATCCGGTTTCATATTTGGTTTGAAGTCTACCATGATCTCTTTGAAGTCCAATAGCAAGGCTTTTGATGTCACTCAATTTACCTTTTGCATTTAAACTGTATCTTAAAAACAAATCGTTATCAGCTAATGCAACATTTGATAAAAACAACAATAGTCCAATAAAAAATTTCACTTAATCTACTTTCCGCCAGTTAATTGGTGACTTTAATAATTTGTTTGCTTGTTTAAAATGATCACATCCAAAGTAATTTTTAACAGAATAAGGAGAAGGATGAGATGCCATTAATACAATATGTTTTCTTCTATCAATTAAAGATAATTTATTTTGTGCTTCTCTACCCCATAACATAAATACAACAGGATCTTTTTTATAATTAAGTTTATTAATTACAACATCGGTAAAATTTTCCCAACCAAATCCTCTATGTGAAAGAGGTTTACCTTTTCTTACAGTTAATACTGTATTGAGTAGAAACACTCCTTGTTTTGCCCAACCCTCCAAAGAACTTTTATCTGTTTTTAGATTTGCTTCGGAAAATATATTCTTTAAGGATGGTGGTTTAGGAAAGTGATCGCTAGGAACAGCAAAAGATAATCCAGTTGCTTGATTCTTGCCATGATATGGATCTTGACCTAAAATAACAACTTTTACATCGTTATAATCACATAGATTGAATGCTTTAAATACATCTTGTTTCTTAGGATAGATTTCATAGAATTGGGAATCCTTTTCAACTCTGTCTATGATATTTCTAAACTCCTTAGAATTTAATTCCTTGGATAGCATGTTTTTCCAACCAAGAGCTTCAATCATAAAATACCTTAAATAGTTGTTTCTAACAAATTTGCTAAAATAAATACATGACTAAATGGTTTATCATTATTTATAATTTCTTTATAACTTAAGTTATCTCTATTATATCCATGTTCATCATATAAAACAATACATTTGTCATGTTTGTAATAAAATCTTTTTAATCTTTCAAAAAAAGAACCTTCTCTCATTACGGCATGTGTATAGAGGGGAATTAAAATATATTCTCTCGCTTCAAATTTGTCAAGTTTTTGTCCATACCAATAATAATATAATGGTTCTTTGTTTATTAAATCTTCATCACACTTTAATCTTTTCCAGCCCTTTTCTGCCCATATCAAATATTCTTTGGTTGGTAATCCTAGTTTTCCGGTGTGATGTTCAAAAACTTTTGTATATTGATATCCGTTTTCAACCGTTCGTGCTTTATAATCACTGTAAAGACTAACCGGCCCTAAGAATCTAGGTGCTAATCTTCTAGTCCATATTTCGGCTTGGTGAGAAACATCAACCAACACAGATTGTTCTTCCTCAGACAGATTATTTAGTTCTTGCGGCCCGATTGTTTTTATCACGAAGTCTACGAGCTTTCCTGTTCATTGGTTTTTTTCTTAAAAATTCGTTGTAAATCCATTTTACATCTTTTTTTGTTTTACCATCTTCTAGTTCTTTATCAACAATTTCATAATCTAAATACTGAAATGTTTCTTTTCCATTTTTATCTTCATAGATATCTAAAAAAACGGCTTCTTTTTTTCTATTCTTATATCGCATAATTTCTACAAGACCAGTCTATTGTTTTATCTGTTACATTGTATCCATATTCTTTCATCATTGAATAAAAAGTTTCTTTGATATTTATTGGCTGATCTTCTACACTAAATTCAATAGAATATTTACCACTTCTAGCAGCTTCTTCAATTAGAAACATAACGTCATTTAACAACTCATCAAAAAATTGTTTATTTTTCTTTGTTGTAACGTTTTGTGCTATTCGTCTTACTTCTGTTGATAGATATTTCTTCATTAAGTCCTCTCTAGTGTAATGGGTTGTCTGTTGACAGTTTAATTATGTCTTCAAGAAGTCTATGAAACTTTGTATCTCGTATTTTACTTAATTCTTGTTCAGGAAACATAACTAGAATTTCTTCAATTAAATCTACAGAACGTTCCACCAGTAGTTCATGTTCATTCATAAGACGTATTAATCCGTTTTGAACTAATTCTTCAATGTCGTCTTCCTCAATTGGTTCATAATTTTCGAATTTTTCTAAAAATCTATCAATTACTTCAATATGCTTAGTCATTCACTTTATTTTTATACTCACCAGTTACCGCATCAATATGAAATCTTTTAACTTCAGGTAAAAATTCACTAGATGTAAGATCATCATAGAAACCTTGTGGTTTACATTTGATAATATCAACATATTTTTCCAAGTCAAGAGCTTCTACAACCGCTTTTGCCCATTCCCAACCTCCAGCACTCCACACAGTAATAGCATGGCCTCTGGATTTATGCTCTTTTATCTTTTTAATTACAAATTTATTAGGTAGTACGCGTTGTGAAAAATCATATGTACCAATCAACATCGCTTCACTCTCTAACTCTTCAGGATAGTCCCACATCACAAGTGTGTCGTCAACGTCCACCGAGTATTCATTATCGTTTTCTAATACAAACATATTATTTCTCCAAATTGAATGTTTGTATCCTATTTATCCATGAATAAAATTCCTCTACCTTTAACACACCTTTAGCTCTATTACAAATACAACAACAGGGAACTGAATTATTTTTATTATATCCTACATTATTATCAAACCTATCGATTCCATTACATATATAAACAGGACTATTTTTTCGTTGGTATATTTTACTATTTTGTTTTGGTTTTGAATTACAATAATAACAATTTTTTTGTGTTATTTTGTAAAATTCTCCTTTATTCAATTCAAATTTTATTTTTCTTACTTTAGCATTTCTTTTATAACTAGCATACATACAGTTAAAAGCTGCTGTGTATTTTCCTTTTTTTATATCTTTTCTAGGCTTTTGATTTTCCTTATGTGTTCTTGTATATTCATACATACAACCACAACTTTTTATATGATTACTGTCAACTTGGTGTCTGTACAGAATTTTTTTAATTCCACAATCACACAAAAATTCATATTTGAAATAACTATTTGAAGTTTTTTCAATAAACTTTACAGCTAATAATTTATTATATTTTTTTCCTATAAAGTCATTTGGATTTTTATACTTCACCTATTTTTTCTTCTAATTTCTCAATTATACTTTCTGTCACTCCAATGAGGACTTTTGTTTTCTCTAAATTCTTCTCTTTTTCTTCTTTACTTTTATCACTATCTTTCAATTTATCTGAAATACCATCCAATGTCAACTTAGTTTTTTTAATTGAGTCCAATAATAGATCTGCTTCGTGTCGCCTTACATCAGAATAGACGTTTTGATCAGTAAATTTATTTCGCAGACGGTCCAATGTCTTAGAAACGTCTTTATATCCCATACTTGCGGCATTTAATGACATTTCATTTAATTGTTCTCTAATTATTCTCTTCTCTTGGACATTGAACGTCAATTTCATTCTGCTTCTCTCTTTCCTCTTTGATTTCACGCTCTTTTATGTGAAATTTCAATTGTTTAAACGGTTTGAGCATGACAATGTGTCGTTTTTTTGACATTGTTTGTCTACAAACTCCTGGTATTACAAAGTTTTTTGTATTATATGCATATTCTTTAATAACTTCAACAACTTCATTGGCAATAATTCTACATTCATCCAAAGAAAATCCAAATCTTTTTCGAATTCTCTCTTGAATTAACATCCTTAATGAAATATTCATACAGTCTAACCGTTTGTTATCATTATCAAAATATAAATAGCACAATTTAGTATAGCATATTTTTTTTAAGAAATTAACAACTAATTACAGAAAAGATTGGTTCAATGCCGACAACTATTCCTATAGTAAAGTCTTGAAGACAACATGAGAGCGGTTACGATAAGAAATTTTCTAAACATATTGAGAGGTTTTGATGAAAATTGACTACGCTATTATAGGATTCTTGTGTTTTGTCGGTAGAATCACGATTTACGGTGCATCTATTGGTGAAGCAATTGCTCTTTTTGCTCTTGCCGGACTTTGTGGCGCTAAACATTGGATTGAACAACAAAAAGTTAAAGATGTAAATGCTGAATTTGAAGAAAATGTAAAAATAGAGTTTGAAAGAGCTAATCAAGAGATTACGGGCGTCAAAAACGCTCTTGGTGCGCTAAACCTTGGTATGGCCCAAAGAAATCCTTTCAGAACAGGTAATGGACAACTTCAAAAGTAAGACAAAACAAGAATTACAAGAATATATTGAATTACAATATAAAAACTTGGAATCAGCCAATAAACGAATTGATGAATTAGAGGCTGAGAATAATTTACTACGCCAACAACAAGAATTTGTTGCGCAAAGGGGTTATGAACCTGAAAAATCACAAGAACAGCTTATTTGTGAATTAGAAATAGCCAAATTATACGAAGAAGCTAAAAATAGAACGCTAACTTCTGCAGAAACAAAGCAATTAGAGATTTATATTAAAAGTCTTCATTTATGTAAGAGTAAAAACAAAAAACCAGAACCAAAGGATGTTACTAGCGAAGAAATATCAGATTCTGATTTAATTAAATATGCATTGATAAAAAATGAGTGAAATAAGTAAAAAAGATGCTATCGAACAATTATGGCGTAAGGGAATTCTCTGGTGGAAGCTAGATGAATGTCAAAAAGACCTTTACAACCTTTTTAATGATAGCGATTCTAAAATTATTGTGTGGAACAGTACCCGCCGATTGGGGAAATCCACAACTCTACTTATCATAGCATTAGAAACTTGTTTAAGAAAAAAGAATGCTATAGTTAAATATGTAGCACCAGAACAGAAACAAGTCAAGACTTTTACTCGTCAATTAATTAGAAAAATTCTCACAGATTGTCCTGTTGATCTCAAACCAAAATACATGACTCAAGATGTAGTTTGGAAATTTTCAAATGGATCAGAATTACAACTTGCTGGATCAGATAATGGTAATGCTGAAAACCTTCGTGGGGGTGAAGCTGATCTTTGTGTTGTAGATGAAGCTGGTTTCTGTAGTGATTTGAAATATGTAGTTGAAAGCGTTCTTCTACCCACCATGACAACCACCAACGGTAAAGCAATTCTCGCTTCTACTCCTCCACCTTCTGCCGATCATGATTTTGCTTCTCATTTTATCAAATTAGCAAAATTAAAAGGAAGTTATGTAGAGAAGACAATTGACGACATTGATGAAAAGCGTATCAGTCGAGAACAAAAAGAAAAGTTTATTGAAGAACTTGGTGGAAGAGATAGTATTACTGTAAGACGCGAGTATTTCTGTGAGATTATCACCGACACTCAACGTGCTGTTGTACCAGAATTCATTGAGAATAAACACGAAATAGTTTGTGAATGGAAAAAACCTCCATATTACGATGCTTATGTATCAATGGACATTGGAGGAAGAGATTTAACAGCTATTCTATTTGGTTATTACGATTTTAGAAATAACAAAGTTGTTATTGTAGATGAATACACCATAAACGGTCCAGACATGACCACTCCTAAAATTGCAGAAGAAATAAATAAAAGAGAAAATCTACACTTTACTGATTCATATGGATTACCTCAATCTCCTTATCTCAGATATTCTGATAACAACAATAAGATTCTTTTAAATGATTTACAAAAATTACACAATCTGAATTTTCTTCCATCTCCAAAGGATGAAATGATTGCGCAACACAACAAGTTGCGAGTAATGATTGATGAAATGTCTATTGTCATTCATCCCAGATGTGTAAATTTAATAAACCACTTGGAAAACGCTACTTGGGATAAAAAGGGAAAGAAATACGAAAACAATGTGGACAAAGATGGAAGACTTCATCACTACGATTGTCTTGCTGCCCTAATTTACATGATTAGAAACATCGTGTATTCAAAAAACCCTTATCCAAGAGGTTATGACTTACCAACCGGAAGTGTATATATCAATGAGCATATGTTGAAACCAACTACCGCCTTTGAAAGAACAGTTAAAAATGTTTTTACACCTATAACATCAATATATAGGAAGAAGTAATGGACGAATTATATTTTGCTGCGAAAAATCCTAAAGAAACATCATCAGTCCTTCTAGGTAAGGTTCAAGGGTGGAATAAAACACTGGAAGCTAATGGTTATTTAGATAAGCTTCGCTATATGTGGGCAGCATATCATGGTGTGTATTACACCGACTTTGCAGACAGTCATAAAATTAACTTTTCTGGTGAGCAAGGTGAATTAGTACACCTTCCAATCAACCATATCCGAAACCTTGGTCAAATTATGTTGAATATGGCAACATCCAATAGACCATCGTTACAGGCCAGATCTGCCAATACTGATTATAAATCCATTATTCAAACAACTCTTGCAAACGGTTTGCTTGATTATTACATGCGAGAAAAGCGTCTCGAAGTGTATTTGAAGAATGCGGTTGAGCTTGCCATTGTTATGGGTAGTGGTTATGTAAAGATGGATTGGAATGCTACTTCTGGTGAAATCTTTGACACTACTGAAGAAGGTGCTCCAATTTACCAAGGTGATGTTGAATTCTCAAACAAATCACCATTTGATGTTATTTTTGATACAACTAAAGAAGATCAGAAACATGATTGGTATTTAGTTAGAAGTTGGAAAAACAGATACGACTTAATTGCAAAATTCCCAGAATATAAAAACGAAATACTTGCTCTTCCTGTTAAAAATGAATTGGAAGGTCTTGGTATTGACAGTTTAAAAAGTGATGAGACAGATGATGTTGCTGTTTGGGAATTCTATCACAATAAAACAGAAGCCATGCCAAATGGTAGATACATGATGTTCTGTAGTGAAAAATCTGTTTTTATTGATGAAGCATTGCCCTATAGAAACATTCCAGTTTATAGAATTTCACCAGCAGACGTAATGGGTACTCCATTTGGTTATGGTAGTCTTTTTGATATCCTTCCTATTCAAGATGGACTAAACACTCTCTATTCAACAATTCTTACCAACCAAAATGCCTGTGGAATTCAGAATATTTATGCTCCAAGAGGTGCTGATATTCAGATTAACAGTCTTGCTGGTGGATTAAATATTATCGAAGGTAATGCAAAGCCAGAACCATTGAACTTGACAAATACACCTGCTGAAATTTTCAAATTCCTTGAGTCTTTGGAAAAAACCGCTGAAACTATTTCAGGTGTTAACAGCGTATCAAGAGGTAATCCGCCTTCTTCTCTTGAATCAGGAACTGCATTAGCTCTTATCCAATCTATGACAATTCAATTCATGTCAGGATTACAACAGCAGTATGTACAACTAATTGAAGACGTTGGAACCGGCTTAATTAATATGTTGAAAGATTTTGCTGCTGTTCCACGTATTGCTACAATTGTTGGTGAAAAGAATCGTGTTTACATGAAGCAATTCAAGGGTGATGACCTTGGAGAAGGAAATGATGGTGTAAATCGAGTTATTGTAGATCTTGGTAATGCTCTTAGTAATACCACTGCAGGTAGAGTTGAAATTGCACAACAACTTCTACAAATGAAACTCATTGAAACACCTGAACAATTCTTTCAAGTAATTAACACAGGTAATCTCGAAACAATGACAGAGCAGACTACTTCACAATTAACTCTTGTTAAAGGTGAAAATGAAGCAATGATTTCTGGAGAAGAAGTTCCTGTACTTGCTACTGATAGTCATAAAGTTCATATTACTGAACATAGTAGTATTCTGGCCGATCCATCACTTAGAAAAGATCAGAGATTAACAAAAATTGTATTAGATCATATTCAAGAACATATCGATCAATTACGACAAACTGATCCAGATTTACTTGCGCTTCTTGGAGAACAACCATTGTCTCCTCCAGGTGGAACTGGTGTAGCTCCTCAGATGCCACCTCCAGTACCTGGTCAAGAACAACCACAAGCTGTTCCAGGTGCTATGCAACAACCGACAATAGAAGGTCAAATGCCACCATTACCTGAACAACCGGCACCTCCAGCTCCTTTTGAAAATCTACCAACTGATCCACAACAAGCGATTCCACCAACAGGATAAGACAATGCCAAGATACGATAAACTAAATCAAACATTAGGTAGTCCATATCAAAAAGAAAAAGAAGAAAAGGGTTATTTAACAGATCGGGATATTGAGCGAAATAAAAAAGATAATGAGTGGGATAAGTTTGGACCAAAATCTGAATCTGGAATGCTTTCCCGTGGAAATATCGATTTAACTCAAAGACCTAAAGTCAAAAATGAAGATGGAACTATTTCTACGGTTCGTAGTATTGGTGTAAATATTGATGGTAAAGAAGTTTTAATACCAACAGTAAGCGATGATGGAAGAATTCTTTCTGACGATGAAGCTGTGGAACAATATAGAAAAACCGGAAAACATTTAGGAATGTTTGATAATCCACAATCAGCATCTGATTATGCAGAAAGATTACATCAACAACAAGCACAAACTATTACTCCTAATAATCCTTCAAATGAAAGGAGTTCTCTTCTGTGGGATCAAGGTCGCGTTGAAAAACTGAAAGAACAAGAAATTGATCCAGCAGCATTGGCTAGAGGTCTTGCTCAAGGTGGTACTCTTGGATATGCAGATGAATTAGCTGGTGTATACGATGCCTTAGTTGGTTTACAAACAACTCCAACAAGACCATTTGAAGAGTCATATAGAACTGGTAGAGAAGAATCAAGAGAAGCTTTTAGAGAGGCACAAGAAAGAGCGCCGGGTTCATATATGACAGGAGATGTTCTTGGTTCTCTTGGAACATTAGCAATACCGGGAGTTGGTGCAGCTAGAAGCGCTAAAGCTCTTGCTGGATTAGGTGGATTGGCTGGAGGTGGTAGAAGTGAAGCCGATCTTACTGAAGGAGAAGTTGGTGAATTTGGTAGAGATGTTACTACTGGTGCTGCTCTTGGTGCTGGAATAGGAAAAGCTGCCGAAAGATTTCCTACACTCCAAAGACAACTTACGGGAAAACAAACTATTCCTCCAAAAAAGACTAATATAGAAGACATAAGATCAATATTAGGAAGAGAAACAGAAAGACGTAGATTAGCAAAAGAAGCTGAAAATTTTGAAGAATTACCACGACTAACTAGGGAAGAAATTCAAGAATTAAGTCCTGAAATTGCCAGATTTAAAGAAACCGGTGAAACAGGAAAACAACTTAGAAAATTAGAAAAAGATATACCTAAAACTGCTCCAGAAAAACCCACAGGTCAAGTGACAATTGATGAACCAACTTTAATTCTTGATAAAACAGACGATCTTTTACAATCTCCAATAAAATCTCTTTCTAAAGAAGAAGCTGGATTATTAAATCCTGAAATTCGGAGATATCAAGAAAGTGGAGAATTAGGTCCTGTTTTAAGAAAACTTTTTGGCGAAGAAGCCGATGAAACAACTCAGCTATTGGATGCTGGATAACAATAAACCTGACGGCAAGTTAACGCCCCGTCCCTAACCCCAAAGTGCAAGCTTCATACGGAGCCCACGAAGGAGAACTAAAATGAGTGAAACCGCAACTGCTGCTCCCGCAGCATCTCCCGAATCAACCGCCACATCAACTGCTGAAGCAACTTCAACCGAAGCTACATCTACTTCTGAAGGTTCTGGTGAATCTTCTTCAAATGGAATGGCTGAAGCAATTGCTAATCAAGAAGCAGCTCAAGCTGAAGCTAACCAAGAAGAAGGACTTACTCCTGAAGAAGAAGCTGAGTTAGCTGCTGAAGAGAGTAAAAACACTGAATCTGAAAAAGAAGGTGAAGAATCAACCGAATCTGAAGCCTCATCAAAATTTAAAGTAAAGATTGATGGAAAAGAAGTAGAGCTTACAGAAGATGAATTGAAGCAATATGCTTCTTTAGGTAAAGCCGCTCAAACACGAATGCAAGAAGCTGCTGAAGTTAGAAAACAACACGAAAAACTTCAGAATGATGTTAATACTTTAATGGAAATTCTTCAAAGCGATCCTGCTAGAATTTTAAACGATCTTGGTGTAGATCCGCATAAATTTGCTGAAGAGATGATAAATAAGAAAATTGAAGAAGAAGCTAAGTCTCCAGAGCAAAAAGAAAAAGAAAAATTGATGAAGGATCTGGAAGATGCTCAATCTAAAATTAAAGAAGCTGAAGAACAGCGTAAAAAAGAAGAACAAGAGAGATTGACTACTGAGGCGGCTTCAAAGATTGAGAAAGAAATTAACGATGCAATTGAAGCAAACGATGCACCAAAAGATCCTGCTTTTATAAGAAAAGTAGCTGATCTTCTTCTTATAGCAACTTCTCAGAATATTGATATTGATGTAAAAGATGTTATTCCTATTGCTAAAAAGCAATTTGTAGAACAATATCGCGCTCTTGCAAAAATCTTGCCTGAAGAAACCCTAGAAGAAATTCTTGGTGATGAGAAGGTTTCATCTCTACGTAAGCGATATCTAAAGAAATTAAAGAAAACACCTCCAACCGTTAAAGATATTAAGTCTACCGGTACAGAGAAGAGAGAGACTGAGGAAGAGAAAACACCAATTAAATCTAAGGACTTTTTCAGTAAGCTCGGTACTTTCTAGGAAAAACTTTTCATTTTATACAAAAAATTGAAAAATGTCAAAATTTTTATTTCTTAATGATAACAATATATTAGATTATTTATTGTTACGTTAAATAAAATATTTTGTCAAATATTAACAAATAAGTATAGAGAAGTTCTAATTTCCGTTTCATGACTTCCTGCCTACCCGTAAGGATGGCACGAATAATCGGCAAGGCGAAAAGTAGGACGGCTATGCAACATAAATACATAAATATGGAGTAACTATGGATTTTGAAAAGAATAGCGATCTGCATGACCGACTACTCAAATCTCGTCGGCTTCACGTTCGTGTCAGAATCACAGGTGATGCAACTCCTGCCGATAAAACTCATTCCCCCGAAATCGCTGACTACGTCAAGATTAAAACTGAGGGTAAGGATGATGTAACTGGTAGTGATTCTGCCGCTTCTACTGACATGGGTTCGAAGACAGACATCAACGGCGAATTTGGTGTTCTTTTACTCGGTAGTGCAGATGGATTTGGTGCAATTGATAGGGTTCTCGGTAGTTCTGTTACACCTACTGATGGTGGAACATGTACCGTTGCTGCAGTAAACACTGGAACTACTGCTTACGGTAAAACTGCTGATGGTAACATGGCTTTTGATTGTGATAGTTCACAAAACTTGGCTTCTGCTGATGTTGATGTAACTCTCACAATTGATTATACCAGAGCGCCTAACTAATAACGGAAATATAAGGAATAAAGATAAATGAGTCAATCAGCTAATGATCTTAATAGTTTAAATGGTAACTTTAAAGAGACATATGCAGATAAGCTTCATAACCTGATTCCTGAAGGTGTCAAACTTCTTCCCCGGATTAAGTTTGCTCCGCGCCCTAAACAGCCTGGTAACTTTTACCATGCGCCTGTTATTTTGGGTATGGAACATGGTGTAACTTATGCTGCTCCAGATGAAGGTGCATTTAACTTGAATCCTCCTATCAGTGGTCAAACCAAAGATGCCACTGTTCGTGGATATCAAATGCTTCTTCGTTCTGCTCTTTCTTACGAAGCTGCTGCTCGCTCTATGGGCGGCGGAAGTAAAGCCTTTGAAGATGCTACCAAATTCTTGGTTGAAAGTATGACCCGTTCTGTTTCTAGGCGACTAGAAGCTGAGCTGTTCTACGGTCAAATGGGAATTGGTGCTGTAGATTCTTCTACTGCTACTACTATCACTGTAACCACTGCAGAGTGGGCACCCGGAATTTGGGTTGGATCTGAAAACATGAAGATCGAAATCCGCGATTCTGCTGGTACTACTTTGAGAGGTACAGCTAGTGTATCTTCAGTTGACATGGAAACCCGTGTTGTTACACTTGATGCCACTCCTGCTGGCACTAGTGCAACTGACACTATTTGGTTCCATGGTTCATACGGTAAAGAGTTTGCCGGTGTTCACAAAATTATCACTAACACTGGTGAATTGTTCGGAATCGATGCAAGTCAATTCAGTCTTTGGAAGGGTAATTCCAAAGCTGCTTCTGGTACTCTGGGATTTGACGAGATTTCCGATGCTCTTGCCCGTGCAGTAGAAAAAGGTCTCGAAAGTAAAGTAACCGCCTTCGTGAATCCCCGCACATGGGTAGACTTGCTGGATGAACTTGTTGCTAAGCGACAGTTTGACCAGAGTTATAAGTCTTCTATGGGTGAAGATGGTCATGAGAACATCACCTTCTATAGCCAAAATGGTAAAATCGAAGTAGTTTCTTCTATCTTCGTTAAAGAAGGTTATGCATTCCTCTTGGCCCTTGAGGACATGATTCGAATCGGTTCTACTGATGTAACTTTCCGTAGACCCGGACAAGGCGACGAGTTCTTCCGCGATCTGGAAAACTCTGCTGGATATGAGCTACGCTGCTACACAGATCAAGCTCTATTCTGTCGAGCGCCCGGTAAGCAAACAGTCGTTACCTCAATCGTCAACTAATTTTCCGTGCCCTAGCTGGAGCAATCTGGCTAGGGTACGCCTTTTTTTCATACTACTGCTATGCCTAAAAAACTCACGGTAAACGGAACTGTATATAATTATCCTGTACCCGGCGATGAACAAAAATGGGGAGAGGACGGAACAGCTTGGGCAGAAGCAGTCACTGGTATTCTCAGTACAATAGTTGGTGATGGATTTATTCCTGAAACAACTGTCACAATTAACGATAACGTTACAACTTTCACAAACATTCTAGGAGCTTCTTTTAATAACGCGGTAAGCCGCTCTTTTAAATTCAACTATGCTGTCAGTAGAACAGATGGTGGAAGTACATTTGTAGAGAGTGGAATTATTGATGGTGTTTATAATGGAAGTGAATGGGATTACTCAATAAGACGCACAGGCAATGCTGGTATGGACTTTAATGTCACATCTACTGGCCAAATACAATATAAATCTTCTTCTATTGGTGGAACATACAGCGGAGATATTAATTTCTACGCTAACTCTGTAACCGAGTAAGATATGCTAAAGTTTTTAGAATTTTTCAAAGGAATATTACTTAAAGGAAACACAAGTAATCCTTCTGATAATGAGGAAGGATCAATTTGGGTAAATTCCACTGACAATGAGATTAAAGCCTATCTGGATAGTGCTATCCGCACAATTCTCACTGAAGACCAAGTTCAAGACGTTTCTAATAAAAATATAGATGCTGATAATAATTCAATAAATAATCTTGCACATGGTTCTGAAGTAGATGACCCTGTTACTGGCGTACATGGTGTTTCTGGCACTATTATGGGTACAACTGATACTCAAGGACCGATTTCTAATAAAACTTTAGATAATTCAAACAGTGCTACTTTTCAAGATGATAATTTTACACTTCAGGATGATGGTGATAATACAAAACAAGCACAATTTCAATTGTCTGGAATATCTCCTGCTACAACCAGAACATATTCTGTTCCTGATGCTGACACAACCATGCTTGGCAATGATGCAGCACAAGTAGTTACAAACAAAGATATTGACGGCGGTACAGCTTCTAATACTCGAAGAATTACCATTCCCCAAGACACAAAAGCAAATCTCGATGCTTTAACTCGCAAAGAAGGTACAATTGTCTATGCAACAGATGAAGATACAATCTATGTAGATGATGGTACAAATCTCATTGGTGTTGGTAGTGGTGGTGGATTAGTAAAAGCTGATTTTTTAGATCCAGTTTCTACAACTTTACCAACCGGTTCATCTGTTACATTTGATGGTGTATCTGGTAGTAATGGTGATTTAATTCTCTTCAGCAATCTGAGTAGTGGTAATAATAAAATTTACGAATTGTCTGGTGTTGGCGTTTCAATAGCGTTTACAGAAGTTATTGCTTTTGGTAGCAGCGACACACCTACTGATGGTGATACAGTTATTATTCGTCAAGGTGATGCTTTTGCCGAACAAATTGCCAGATTTGATGGAACAAATTGGAAGGTCAATGACATAATTAGACTTTTCGATGGAGTGAGTGCTAACTTCTGGGAATTAGGTTCTAATAAATCAGCTACTCTTGCTGATAATTCATTAACAAACGTTTTTTCTGTCAATGTCACTGGAAGTGAAAACTTTATAGTTCATTATTCTTTATCTAGGGGTACAAATAAAGAAACGGGTCAACTTTACATTACATCTGATGGTAGTACAGTTTCACTTGCCAGATCAGAAGCTAATATTGGTGATTCGGGAGTAACTTTCTCAGCACAAATTAATAGTGGAGATTTAGAATTAGACGCTACCACAACTAGTACTGGATCAGCAGCAACAATGCGATATTTTGTAATGCGTTGGTCTGATTCTGTTACTGGCGGACCTACTGGTGTTCCTAATTATTCATCTACTGGTTCTGGTACATCTGCTGCTGGAAATATTTCAGAAGTTCAATTTCATGGCAGTGGTGGACTTTTAGACGCTGATAGTGAATTCAAGTGGGACACAAGTAACAAAGAACTTAACTTAAATGAACTAAGAGAATCAGTATTAAGTTCGGGAATCACAATTAATGATAACCAAGTTTCTCCAGCAAATTTATTTACATTTGTTGCAGCAACTTACCGATTTGCAGTTATAGAATATTCAGCTGAAAGAAACGGTGAATATAGAACAGGCAGAATTCTTGTTTCAAATAATGGAACAACCACTGGATTCAGCGATGATTTCGTAGAAACAGCGGTTTTAGGCGTAACTTTTGATTCTAACATATCAGCTGGAAATGTAGAGATTAGATATACTTCTACCTCAACCGGTTTTACAGGAACTTTTAAATATACAATAAGAAAATGGTCATAAGGAGATATAATGTCAGCAACACTTAAGTTTTCTGGTCCAATTAAAGTTGGAGAATTAGCATCCGCTCCATCAAATCCTGAAGTAGGATTTATTTATTTTGATACCACTTCTGGTACTTTTCAAATGTATGAAAATGGTGGTTTTCATGAGATTAGTGCTGAAGCTTTGTCTGATCACTTAGATGGAACTGCATCTCAACACGATGCCAGTGAAATTGATTATGAAGAAGCTGATGGTAACAAGTTAAACATTCAAGCGGCTAGTGATGACGTTGAAGCTGCTATTACTGATCTTGACCAAGCTATTGGCACTCTAAATCAAGGATCAAATTATACTGCTGGTGATGCAACCGCAGTTGGTTCACATCTTGATGCAATTGACGATGCTCTTGCAACTGCTGGTGGAACAACTTTTGCTGATGATGAATTTAGAGTACAAGGTAGTGCTGATGCAACTAAACAATTGGCATTTGAAGTAGATGGTTTAACCACTGCAACTACTCGTACAGTTACAATGCCAGATACCAATGTTAATCTTGGAGACATTGCAACTAACACCAGTCATTCATCTGGAGATGGTTCAGACCACCAAGATGTTGCTGACTTGGTAACCTTGTCAGGTTCATCTGCTAATAGTACAAATCATGGCGCTTTTACTGGAGCTACACTTAGTGATACTGAAACTACTCGTTCTGCACTTCAAGCTCTTGAAACTGCTCATGAAGCTACCGACACTCTTATTGATGACCACTTGGATGGAACGGCAAATCAGCACGATGCTACTGAAATTGACTATGAAAGATCAGATGGTAGTAAACAAGATATTCAAGCTAGTAGTGATGATGTAGAAACTGCTCTTACAGATCTTGATGATAATAAAGTTTCTATAACTGGTGGAATTGCATTCACTGGCGATCAGAGTATGGGTAATAACAAGATCACAAGTCTTGCTACTCCTACTGCTGATGCAGATGCAGCAACTAAAGCTTATGTAGATGGTGTTGCTTCCGGTCTTGATGTAAAAGATTCAGTGAGAGTTGCTACTACTACCGCAGGAACACTTGCTTCTAGTTTTGAAAACGGTGACACTGTTGATGGTGTAACTCTTGCTACTAATGATAGAATTTTGATTAAAGATCAAGCAACTGGATCAGAAAACGGTATTTATACTGTAAATGCTTCTGGTGCTCCTACCCGTTCTACTGACGCTGATTCTGATTCGGAAGTTACTGCTGGTATGTTCACATTTGTTGAAGAAGGAACTGCTAATGCTGATACCGGCTGGGTATTAACCACTAATGATCCAATTACTGTTGACACAACAGCTCTTACCTTTGCCCAATTTACTGGTGCTGGATCAATTACGGCTGGTGATGGGTTGGATAAAACAGGTAACACTCTTAGTGTAAATGTTGATGGTTCAACAATTGAAATTAATGCTGACACACTTCGTGTACCCACTAATGGTATTTCTGATACCCAAGTTAATAGTGGGATCGATGCTGCTAAACTTGCAGATGGTTCAGTAAGTAATACTGAGTTTCAATATATCAATACTTTATCTTCTAATGCTCAAACTCAACTTGATGCAAAACTTGAGAATGTAGTTGAAGATACCACGCCTCAACTTGGTGGAAATCTTGATACAAATGCTAATGCAATTCTTCATGATGGTGATGGTGTAAAAAGAGGTAATTCTTCAACCCCCACCAATCTAGTTGAAGAAGAATATATTGATAGTATTACTTTGGCAGCAAGTCAAACCGGAACAGCTATTTCTGATCTTACTTTTGCACATGCTTCATTTGAAGGACTGGAAGTTACTTATAAGTTGAAAGAAGCTACATCAAATGATGTTCGAATTGGAACATTCCGTGTAGTTACTAATGGTACTAGTGTTGTTCTCAGTGACGTTAGCACAGAAAGCGCTGATACTGGAATTACTTTTAGTGCTGCCATCAATGGAGCAAACGTTGAAGTTAGGTATGATAGCGGATCTAATGCTGTAACAATGAGATGTGACGCTAAACGTATAAGAGCATAATTAAAATTTACGGGGTAGGAATTCACCTACCCCATTTTCTTTGAGGAAAGTGAATCAAAGGACTAAACAATGAGTGATGATTTTTTTAAGATAAGTAAGGGGCTTACTCTTCGAGAACAAAGTTCCACACCATCAAACGCTGTAGACGGCGATGTTTATTATGACAGTACATTAAATAAGTTTAGAGCATATCAAAATGGTGCATGGACTAATTTAATTAACGAAAGCTCTGGTGGCATAAATTATATTACCAATTCTGATGCTGAAGTAAATACAAGTGGGTGGGTGGATTACGCTGACCCAGCAGCATCTACACCAGATGACGGAACTGGTGGAAGTCCTTCACAAAATCTTACTAAATCAACATCAACAGATCTTAGGGGTAATGGCTTATTTTCTTTAACAAAAATAAGCTCTAATGTTCAAGGTCATGGATTTTCCTATGATTTTACCATAGATTCTGCCGATTTGTCAAAACAACTTGAAATTTCTTACGATTATACAGCTGATTCAAACTTTGAATACAATGGTGGTGTAGCTGGTGATGAATCAGACATCATGATGTATATCTATGATGTTACAAATTCCCAATTAATTACACCACTTGTAAGCGGCTTGGATGGATCAGGACGTTTTGTTAGTTCATTTCAAGCAGATGCTACATCTACATCATATCGCTTAATTTTCCATATTGCAACAACAAATGCAACATCTTGGGTATTCCGTTTTGATAATGTAAGGGTAGGTCCTGCTCAAACAGCGGTTATTCCTGCAGTTCAAACCGATTGGGTTGAATGGACTCCGACAGGAACGTGGTCAAATACAACTTATACGGGTTTTTATAGACGTGTTGGAGATTCTATAGAAGTTCAAATTAACTTAGAATTAACTGGCACTCCTTCCGGGACATTGGAAGTTGATATGATGCCTACGGAGTTTTCGTGGGATACTTCTAAATATGCTAGGGCACCTTCCGGCGAAGCGGATGTCCTATTCAACGCTGTACTTCAGGATACAGGAACTGCTCAATATGAGGCTATTGGTGTCACTTACACTGGTAATACCACTCGTGTAAGAGTTAGAAATAACACTACCCGTGTAACAAACTCGGCACCATTTTCATGGGTATCAGGCGACACACTTACATTGACTTCTTCTAATCCTATACCTGTGACTGGCTGGTCCTCTGGCAGAGAATCTGCTGTTGCGGTGGATAGTAATCGGCCTGTATCTGCCATTTATGAAATATCGGCATCAACTGCTAATTCTTCACTTGCTAATGGGGTCGCTGAAGTAATCGACTTTGATACTAAAATTAAAGATACCCACAATGCTGTAACAACGGGTGCGAGTTGGACATTCACTGCGCCTGTTACAGGTGACTATTGTGTCCAAGCTCAGGTCACACTTGATAATACAACTCCTGATCAGGAGACTGACGGCCTTCTTGTTTATATTAGAAAAAATGGATCAAATCACAGGCTGGGCTTTAATAGCTACGGGATTGTGACCACATCGCATGACGTGTTTACATCTGTTGGTAATCTGGTTTCTCTTAATGCAGGTGAAACTTTAGATATAACTGCGCAACACAGCGCAGGAACAGCTGAAAATGTAAACACATTAGGACAAAGAACATTTATTTCAATTTTTAAAACAGATTCAGGTTCGCCCCTGGCTGCGTTGACTGAACCTGTTAAAGTTCATTATGAAATCTCAGCATCAACCGCTAATTCTTCAATTGCTGTTTCATCGACTGAAATTGTGGACTATGACACTGAGATAGAAGACAGCCACGCAGCGGTAACTACCGGAGCTTCTTGGAGTTTCTCTGCACCTAAAACAGCGACATACATTGTTAGCGCTGCCTTGCGTTCGGCAACCACGGGCGTGCCAAGCGGGGTTACGAGAGAATTTACCTTGTTTCTTTATAAAAACACCGTGGAAGAAAAGCGGCTCGGGGGTGACTTAGCCAAACAAGCTTCAAGCGCGATTATTATGTATACCAACGGATCAACGACAGTTGAGTTAGCCGCAGGTGATACATTAGACATAAGATGCTTTCAAAACATACGTGACGCGACTGCATTATCATTGAACACGAATGGAAATATCGGATACGTGACCATAACAAGTATTGATTAAATATGATTAGTTGGAAAGAAATATTAAAACACAATTCATTAGAATCACAACCTAAAGATATTAAAGAGAATCTTAAGGTTCTCCATTATCGTATAAACATTGTACGAAAGATATGGCGTAAACCTATGGTTGTCACCAGTGGATTGCGTAGTAAAGAAGACCACTTAAGAATTTATAAGAATATAGCTAGACGAAAAGGTAAAGAATTTGACATTAGAAAAGTACCAATGAGAAGTAAACATCTTTTTGGTCAAGCAATTGATATCTATGACCCAAACAAACAGTTACAACAATGGATTAAAGATAACATTGATGTAATGGAGGCAATAGGCTTCTGGTTTGAAAGCTTTGATCATACACCTAATTGGGTGCATTTTCAAATTATACCACCTGGTTCTGGTAAGAGATTCTTTATTCCATAAGAGATTAATATGAGTAATAAAAAAAGAACTAAAAAACAAGAAAAAGATTTAACAGATCCAGAAGCTGGATATGCTAAAACTTTTACTGAAGGTACTAAAAATATTATTTTAAAACCTCAAAAAAATACGAAGGTTGTTACTGGAACTGAGAAGATAGCTGATACTCATACTACAGAAAAAAGACAAAAACATAGAGAAAAAATGAAAGCTGCTATGGAACGCACTTTAAAACGCGCTGATAAAGCTAGAGAAGAAATTCGCAAGAAAACAAAAAGCTATTCTAAATTAAGAGATAGGTTAAAAAAGAAATAGCTAGAGGAGAACAAAATGCCAAACGATGATATGTACAAACTGATGAAAAATAAAGGCAAGGAAATGTCAGACGACAAAGCCACAGCAAAAATGGAAGCTATTAAAGATCTTCGAGCAATGGCCAATGACATGATTGGTCAAGATCTTGGTGATTTGAAAAAAGTAACAGTTGCTTCTGATTCTACTGAAGGACTAGAAGCCGGTCTTGATAAGGCTGAAGAAATTGTTGCTGAAGCTGAAGACGAAGAAGACCCTATGGGTGAAGGGGATAGTTACAAGGAAGAAGACTACGAAAATGACACCATGTCGAGCATAATGGATATGTATCAATCGATGGGTGATGAGGAAAAAGCAAAACTCCTAGAGATGCTTAAGTCCTACTAAGAGGATAAGTAAGTGAACAGTGACGAAATGATAACCAGTATAAAACGTAGAGCTTCAATACCTGAATCTCAAGTTACGTTTGAAGATACTGACTTTTTAGAGTTTGCAACGGAAGAACAAAACATTGGATTAGTTCCAAGCATTCTTTCTATGCATGAAGAATATTTTGTCTATGAACAAACGGTTCCTCTTGTCACTGGAACACTTAGATATCCTATTCCTTACAGAGCAATTGGTAATAAATTACGTGATTTGACATACATAGATGACCAAGGAAATGAATTCTATACTATTAAAGTAGCTCAAGAAGACAGTTTAGAAACTTTTTTCTTCGACACAAACCCACTAAGATATAAAATTCAAAGTGGTAATATTGTTATTCTTGCTAATCCAAATTCTCCTCTAACTGGCAGTTTAAAATTCTATTACTACTTAAGACCAAATTCAATTGTTCTTTTGGAACGTGGTGCTAGAGTCACTGATATTGACACTGGCACGGGTGTTGTAACAGTTGACAGCGTACCTAGTCATTTCACCGATTCACTGTTATATGATTTCAATAGATCTAAACCCGATCATAGAATAATTAGTTTTGATGTTGGAATAACAAGTCAAACAGATACAACTATTACATTTGATCCAGATGACCTACCATCAACTTTGGAAGTTGGTGATTATATTTGCCAAGCTGGTGAAACCGTTATTCCCAATGTTCCTACCGATCTACATGTTGTTCTTACTCATCGCGTAGCAACAAGATGTTTAGAATCACTAGGTGCAACACAAGATTTACAAAACGCTAATGTAAAACTTCAAGAAATGGAACAGAAAACAGGGACATTAATTGATAATAGGGTAGAAAGTTCGCCTACAAAAGTTATTAATAGAAACAGTTTCTTGCGAAGATTTATGTGGAGGAAATATAAAATATAAATGGCCCAAAGTGTTACTCTCAAATGCAAGGGCTTGTGGACTTTTCCCAATAAATTAAGTGAAATACCACAAGGTGCCCTTCTACAAGCTGATAACGTTGTCAGTGATGCAAATGGTACGTTAGAATCAAGAAGAGGATTTGCCCTCTACGGCGACACTTTATCTGGCAGTGCTACAAACAGAGCTAAACAATTACTGTTATACAAAAGTAGAGTATTGCGTCATTATGATACAACTCTTGATTTTGACAATGGGTCTGGAACTTTCACATCATTCAGTGGATCTTATTCAGAAGTAGATCCTGATCTTAGAATAAAATCTGTAGAAGCTAACGGTAATCTCCTTTTTACAACATCAACTGGTATTAAAAAGATCTCAGCAGCTAATGCGTCTCAATTGTCTGGTGCTGCAGGATTTATAACTGATGCAGGTATTGTACAAGCAATTGATTCAACTGGTGTTGTTAACTACGAAGATGCTGGTTTTTTCACTGAAGAATCTAAAGTTGCCTACAGAATAGTATGGGGTATAAGAGATGCTAATAATAATCTTGTACTTGGTGCTCCATCCGGTAGATTAGTAGTTACTAATCCTTCTACAACTCTCACTGGTACAGTAAATCTTACAATCAGTATCCCTGATGATATAACAACTAATAATTTCTTTCAAATATATAGAAGTGCTGTTAAAGAAAAGGGTTCATTATCTTTAGATGAAATCCAACCTGAAGATGAATTATATCTTGTTTATGAAGATTTTCCAACATCTACAGACATTTCCAACGGATTTGTAGAAGTAGAAGACATTGTTCCTGAAGACTTCAGAGCAGCAGGGGCACTTCTCTACACCAATCCACTTTCTGGAGATGGAATATTACAAGCAAACACACAACCACCTGTAGCAAAAGATATTGCAGAATTTAAAGGTACAACTTATTATGCTAATACCCGCACTCGCCATCAGCTTAATTTTACTCTTCTTAGTGTTGATGACCTTGTAAAAGACGGCGATCCCAACGAAACCATTTTTACAATAACAAATGGTGTCACCCATCACGATTATAAGTTTGAAGGTGAACAAGGTGAATTTACTCTTACATTTCCTGCAAAAGCAAACATAAATGCCAGTGGTTATTTTATCATATATTCAGCAAATGATGAACGAAAATACGTTGTATGGTTTGATAAAAATGGTGGTGATCCAGAACCAACTGCTGCAGATACAAATAACAGTATTAAAATAGAAGTTGATGTCACAGGCGATACTACAGCAGATGAAGTCAGGGCTTCTGTAAAAACAGCAATGGATGCTGCTGATAGTGGTGATTTCACCTATGTAGAAAGTGGTGCAGATTTAACTGTAAAGAATATAAAAAACGGAAATGTTACTGCTGCAGCTGACAGTGGTTTAAATCCTGTTGCAACAAGCGGTTTTTCTGTTGCAGTTGATAACGCTGGTGCTGGTGAAGACACAGGATCTCAACTCGTATTACTTTCTAATAATGCAAGTGTTGCTGCTGCCATTGATGAAACTGCTAGATCACTCGTTAGAGTAATTAATGCACAAAATACTGAAATAGTGTATGCTGATTATTTATCTAGCGAAGGCGATTTACCAGGCCAAATTCTTTTATACAATAGAACAATTGAAGATACACCCTTTTTCATCGTAGGTGATGGAGATGGATTAACCACAGAGTTTGATCCTAGAATTCCTGAATTTAAATCTATTACAACAATTGAAGCCGGATCTAATCCTTTAAAATGTACTTCAGTAGGTCATGGATTGACAACTGGTGATGAAGTTGTGTTGTTTGATACCACAACATCCCCAAATGCGGAAGGTGTTTATCAAGTTACCGTCTTAGATGTAGATAATTTTACTATTCCCTTTGATTATTCTGGTGGTGGAGCTGCAACTGGTAAGTTTGCACTAACATCTGTCTTTTCAACAGATGAAGAATCACCTAATCGTGTTTACTTTTCAAAATTTCAACAACCTGAAGCAGTACCCATTGTAAACTTCAGAGATGTTGGAAGTAAAGATCAACCAATACTTCGAATAATTCCATTACGCGACAGTTTAATCATTTTAAAAACTGACGGGATATGGCGACTAACTGGCGAAGAGGGTGTTATTCCAACTGTAGCACCAACAGACTACTCCGCAATACTTCAAGCGCCAGATAGTGCCAGTGTGTTAAACAATAACATATACGCACTCACCTCACAAGGCATAACTCAAATATCTGACACTGGTGTGTCGATTGTCAGTAGATCAATTGAAGATCAAATATTATGTTTGTTGAATACAGATAATTTCTCTACAACTACTTGGGGAATTGGATATGAAACTGACAGAGCATATCTATTATTCTCCACAACAGAAACCAATGATACTGTTGCAACACAATGTTTTAGGTATAATACATTTACAAATTCTTGGACTAGATTTCCAATAAGTAAAACATGTGGTGTAATTGGTGATGATGATAAAATGTATTTAGGTACAGCAGACACTAATTACATAGAACAAGAGAGAAAGAATAAAAACTTCCTTGACTTCTCTGACAGACAATTTGATATAGAATTATCAATTGATGGTTTTACACTCAGTGGATTTAACGTTAGCAGTGTTACAAATGTTAGAAAAGGTGATGCTATATTACAAACCCAATATGTGACGATATCTCAATGGAATAGATTGTTAGATAAACTTGATATTGATGCACAACTCGATGATACAGACTACAGATCTACATTAGAACTTGATAATGGAAATAGTCTCACCACTAGATTCACTTCATTGGTGTCAAAACTAAATACTGACGACAGTGGAACAAGAATTACCAATGCGTTTGTTCCTGGTGATGTAACTCCTGCCACTGATTTAATAACAATAACAAGTCATGGTTTTGTTGATAATGAAATAGTTAGATTTACTTCTGGAGGAACACTTCCTGCAGGATTAACCGCAAATACAGCTTACTATGTAATAAGTGCTACAACTGATACATTCAAAGTGTCTGCAACACTTGGTGGAAGTGCTGTAGACATAACAGATGGTGGAACAGGAAGTCATTCCGTTACAAATGACTACTATTTCTCAGGTACAACCGATTTTGAAACTATTCAAACCGAATTCAATCTGATGATTTATCAACTGAATACCAGCGATGGTATATTCTTTAGTAATTATCAAGATTCAGAAGGAACTGTACAATATTTCACATTTGTAGAAACTGCCCTAGCTAATTTTATTACTGCAGTAACAACTCCTCCATTTATAGCAGGCATTTTAACTGTATATAAATCAATACCTAAAGTAGTTATTTGGGCACCAGAAGTAATGGAAGACCCTTCCTTGTTGAAACACGCAAGGGAAGCAACAATATTATTTAAACAAACTGATTTCTTCAATGGATTTATCGGTTATAGATCTGACTTGAGTAGAAATGTAGAAGAAGTTGAATTTTTTGGTAAAGGTTTGGGCGTTTGGGGTGTTAATAATGAATGGGGTAATGAACCTTGGGGTGGAGATGGTTTATCCAATCCAACCAGAACATTAGTTCCTAGACAGAAACAGAGGTGTCGTTTTCTTGAATGTCGATGGAGACATGGTAATGCCTTTGAAAATCCAACAATTGAAGGAATTTCAATAACATACGAAATCAGTAGTACTAAGGGGTATAGATAATGAAAGTCTGTACAAGGATTTAAATATGAAACTTAACATCATAAGACGTATTCGCACGGAAGATTTTCCTAAAGAATATCAAAATCTCATTGAACAACTTGCTTATCCAATTAATCAATTAACAGAGCAATTAGTTGTAGGACTTTCAAAAAACATAACAATTGAGGATAATTTACCGTTTGAGGTGATAACATTACCAATAACTGTTAATTCTAATGTTCCTACCACCTCATCAGCCTTTAAAACTGTCCTTCCTAGCGTTAGAGGATTGATAGTATTAAGTGCAATAAATGCTGAAAATGACACAGATTTGAACAGCGCTCCATTCGCTCAATTCGTTTTTGATCAGACGCAACGTATTGTAACTATTAACAAATTTTATGGACTTCCTGACGATATCAATTTTAACATAACTTTTTTGGTGATAAATTAACAACTAAGTATAGAGAGATTATATTGTGGCTACAGTATACGACCCAACACAAGAAGAAGAGGAACAGACGACACCCGGTGAACAACCGGTAACATCTGGCCCTACAACCATTTCTTCAGGCGTACCAGGCGGTGCTCCTGCACCTACGTCTGGTGGAGGTCGTACAGCTCCATCTCCTACAGATACAGCTCAAAAAGGTAGTGGTAGATTCACTAACCTTCAAAAATATCTACAGGCCAATGTAGGTGCTGCAGATTATGCTGGTAGAATCGGAGAAGGAATTGAAGAAACTAGGGGTAAGCTACAAAGAGGTGTAGAGGAAGCTAGGGCTGGAGTAGAAGCCGCTGCCCAACCTGAAATCCAGCGTTTACAAGGTGCTCAAGGCACCATCCAACAAGCCCTAGCTGATCCTACTCAATATACAGCAGATCCTACCAGAGTACAACAATTTCAACAATTAAGAACTGGTCAAACCGCTGATGTTGGAAGAGACATTTCTGAACAGCAACGACAAGCACAAAGGCTTGGTGAACAAGCAGCTTTAACTGGTACTGAAGCTGGTAGATATCAACTCTTAAGACAAACATTTGGATCTCCTACTTATTCCAGAGGCCAGGCTGGTCTTGACCAACTTCTTCTACAAGGTCAAACAGGTCAACTTAGAAATTTACAACAAACTGCTCAACAAGCAGCTCAAGCTGGTCAAACAGGAGTTGAAGATTTACAACAATTGATGACTGGATATCAACAACAAATTGGTCAACTTGGAACAGCAGCTCAAGAAGCTGCTCAAACTGGTGTAACTGGTGCTCAAACTGGTTTACAAGAAACTCTCGCACAACGTGCTCAAGAAACGGCTGCTGGAAGACAAGCTGAATATGAAGCAACTAGACAAGCTTTACTTGGAGGAGGACTACCAACTGAGATTGCTCAACAAGCTGGATTACAGCCTGGTCAATTTGCTTATGGTATATCCGGTGAAGAACTTGCTAGCTATTTAAGTCCGTATTCAACCGGTCCTGTTACAGCACAACAAGTTACAACACCAGAAGAAGCTGCTAGACTCACCGCATTAAGTCAACTTGCTGGTCAAGATCAAACATTTACAGCAGGTGAAGCTTTACCTGGAGCAGTACAATTTGATGTAGGACAATTACAATCAGCTCTAGGAACAAAAAGAGAAGGATTTAAACAAGATCTTGCTGCTATACACACCGCAATGTATCCAAATATGAGACCAGAAGTTAGAGAGCAACATCTTCAAACAATTACTGACGCTTTGGAAACTGGAACGGGTGCTGGTGTAAGAAAAGATTTTGAAAAACTTTTGACAAACCCATTTAATGATCCATACGGAACTAATCCTTATTTAGAACAACTTAGACAAATGTATGGACAGTATGGAGTAACGGGTTATGATCCAACTACAAAACAACTTACAAGGCAGGTATTAGGATAATGGCAATAGGTTCAATACTTTCCGCAGCAGGTGGAATTCTTGGGGGTCTCTTTGGTGGAGGCGGTGGGGGAGATGCAGCCTACAAACAGGCCATGAATTATTTAGAATCAATTGGAATTCCATCCATTGAAGCTCAACAAATCATAGTATCAAATCCTGAATTTCTTTACCAATTCACACCTGAAGCTGAACAAGCTTTAGAACTTGGGCCATCTCGCTTCGAAGAAATACAAACAGATCCACGACTAGCTGAAGCACAAATGGCAGCTTTAACTTCTTTACAAGAACAAGGTGAAATGCCTCTCAGTGCTATTGAGAAAGCTGAATTAGGTGCTCAACGTAGAGCAACCGCTGCTGAAGAACAAGCTAGACAAGGTGCTATTTTACAGGAAATGGCAGCTAGGGGTGCTGGTGGAAGTGGTGTTGAACTAGCATCAAGACTTGCATCTTCTCAAGCTGCTGCACAAAGAGCTGGTGAAGAATCAGATAGAACAATGGCTATGGCACAACAAAGAGCACTTGAAGCTATTGCTGGTGCTGGAGCACTTGGTGGTCAAATTCGTGGACAAGAGTTTGGTGAACAAGCAAGAATAGCTTCAGCTGCTGATGAAATTGCTAGATTTAATCTTGCAAATCAACAAGCTGTTCAACAACGAAACATTGCTGCAGCAAATCAAGCTGCTCAACAAGAAGCTTTAATGCGTCAAGCAATGGAAGAACAACGAGCTAGAAATCTCACACAGCAACAAATGTATAACAAACAATTACTTCAACAACAATATCTAAATCAATTAGCTAAAGGTCAAGCTATGGCAGGAATGGCAACTAAACAAGGTCAAAGAGCTGACCAACAAGCTGCAGCTACTGCACAAAATTGGGCTAATATTGGATCTGCTGCAGGAAACATTGCTGGACAATTTATTGGCAGTGGAACTCAAACCCCACAACCAACAGTTGAATTTGGTACACCAGAGATAAGTATCATGCCTCAAACTGCGCCTAAAATAGCAACTGCTCCTATTAAAAAAGAAGAAGATGAATATCAACCTTTTCCCTCACCTAATGTAGGAACTATGTAATGGCATACATTACTGAAGAACTATTAAAAAGATTAGGTATAGATAGACAAAGAGAAGAAGATCAACCAATTGGCGAAGGTCTTGTTCCTACTCCTGCACCTAATATACCAATAGATACACAACCGCCTTTACCTCCAACCCAAGAACCTATTACACCTGATCCAAATTTAATTAATAGGTTAATTGAAGGTGGTAGTGGAAGACTTAGGGGTGGTGGTATGTTACCACAACCTGCGCCAATTGATGCACCTTCTCTTCCTGATTTTCTCACCAAACCTAGAATTCCTGAAGAACCTTCTATCCTCATGGGTGGTGATGAAAAACGAATAGAAGAATTAAAAGCACAAGCACCAGATATAAATCTTCCTACACCAGAATACACTGGCGAACAACCATCTTTGTTATGGAAAAGTGATGAAGAAATAGAAAAATTAAAGGCACAAGCACCCGACATTCCTACTCCAGAGTATACAGGAGAAGGAGAAATGCCGCGTTTGTTATGGAGTGATGAACGTATAAAACAAGCAATGGAAGGTGAAGAAGCTGCACCCGAAGCTCCTGAAGACACTCGCAGTTTATTCGATAGAATTAGAGAAGCAACCCAAATGAAACAAATAGCTGGTGAACTTGGAGATGCGCCTGCTACTCAAGAAAAACCCAAAAGAAAACCAGCTGCAGAAACTAAGGTTAAAACACCTACAGAAGAAGAGGAAGCTGCAGAAAGAGGAATAGAAATTGTTCCTGAAGCTCCTGAAGGTCGTGATGAAGAAATGCAAGCCGCATTAGATTATCAAAAACGAATGCGTGAAGAAGGTACTATGCAAAAAGCAGCTTCCAGACTCGGTGCAGCAATTGCTGGATTAGGACCTAAAGCTGTATTGAAACCTTCTACAGAAGGTGCTGATGATTTAATTAAAATGGGTGAAGCTAGAGTAAAAGATTTACTCACTAAAAGAAAAGGTGAAGCAGACCTATACGACTTGAATGATAAAAGAGCTATGGCTGATCCTAATAGTCCAATTTCTAAAGCGCTCAGAGAAGGCGCTGCTAATTTTGGTATAAACATGCCTGAGAATGTTTCAGGAACTCAGCTTGATGCAACAGGACTAAATCTTGGTTCTCTATTAACAGCAAAAATGCACGCCGAAGCTAGAAAAGATGCTGCTGAAGCTAGAAAACAACAATCAATAGAAAATAGAGAATTGCGTAGAGAACAATTCGAATATAGAAAATCAAAAGATATACAAAGAGCTTCAGAAAGGTTTTCTCAATATCTTGAAGCTGATCCAGAAATGAAGCAGATTAAGAAAGAAAAGCTTGCTTTGGGTCAAGTAGAAAAACTCATTGAATTATCTAAAGGTGGTAATACAGTTGCTGCTGCAGGTTTGGGTGCAAAGACTGCAAGAGCTATGGGTGAAGTTGGTGTACTCACTGAAGAGGACGTTGCTCGCTATGTGCGTTCAGGAGCACTTGCTAGAGGTGCTGCGGATAAATTAATGAAATGGATTAAAGGTAAACCAACTGATGCAACCTTAGAAGAAGTTAGACAAATCTCATTGGCGATAAAAGCTTCTTTTGAAGAAAAGATCCAACCCATGTATGATAAATATGCAAATCGTTTGTCAAGAATATATAACATTCCTCTTGAAGAAGCATATTATGTAATGGATGCAAGAATGCCCAGTCCAGCACCCGGTGTTCCTGCGGCAGATACCGTTAAAGTTAAAGATCCAAAAGGTAAAATAAGATTAATTCCTAAAAATAGACTTCAAGACGCATTGAATGCTGGTGGAGAATTGGTGGAATAAAATGGCTTTTGATTGGGAAGAATATCAAGAATTTGATTGGGAACAATTTGGAACAGAAGAAGCTCCTGCTGCTCCAACACCCCCCGCTGCTATGCCTGCAGCTCCCACACCTCCACCCGCTCCTGTAGACACAGGTCCTTCCCAACTTGAAGCAGGACTTAGAGGTGGATTGCAAGGTCTCACCCTTGGATATGCAGATGAAATACAAGGTGCATTAGAAGCTGCTGGTGGAGCTATATCTGATTTTGATTTATCCAACATTGTAGAACGTTATAGGCAAGAACGAGATGAAGCTAGAGGCGCATATACAGCAGCCCAGCAAGCTCACCCTGGAACATTCACTGGTGCAGAAATAGCTGGTGGATTAGGATCTCTTCTCATTCCAGGTTTAGGAGCAGCAAAAGGAATTAAGGGTGCTGCTATGGTTGGTGGTGCTGCTGCTGGTGGATTGAGTGAAGCAGATCTCACCAGAGGTGAAGTAGGTCAATTAGCTACAGATGTTGGCTTAGGGGCTGGGTTAGGTGCTGGAGTTGGAGCAGCTATAGGTAGAGCACCAGCTTTATTTAGAGGAGCTAAAGCAAAAGCTCAAGAATTACCATTAATTGGTGAATTTCTCAAAGGTAGACAACTAGGTAAAACAGGCACAGACCTATTCACTGAATCTGGTAGAAAAGCTGCTCAACAGGAAGTAATTGATGTGTCCAATAAATTGGGATTAACATCTGAGGCGGCTCGCAAGGAGATAGGTGAAAATATAGGAGAAATTAGAAAAAATTTAGCAAAAACAGGTCAAACTGTCAATATTGAAGACGAGATATCCCTTATTGAAAATACGATCAAAAAACTCCAAAAAAGTGACGATCCTGGTGCTAAATCCGATGTGAAGCGTTTGAGGAAGTATTTAACTGGATTGATGAGGGGTAAAAAGGAAGTGTTACCTGATTATGTTAAAACAGCCACAAAAACCCGTGTTGGTGGATTAGATCCAGAAGAAGCCTTGCTTGGAAAAGCTGAAGAAGTACAAAAAACACTTACAAGACTTGCTGGTACAAGAGAAACCGCTCCAGTGTTGAAAACCCAAGATGCTATAAATGTTGCTAAATCTGCTGCTGCAGGGATTGGTGAAAAAGTAGGAACAGTAACTCCTGAATTAGCTGAACAAACTAAGAATTATAAAACAATAATGGATGCATTTAGGGCACTTGGTATTAAACCTAAAAAAGACATTATAACAGATGAAGTGACTGGTAAATTAGCTCTTACACCTCAAGCACAAGTGAAGGTTGCTAATCTTTTAAGAGCTAAAGGAAAAGATGCTCCTAGAGGTCTTGCTCAGTTAGATAAAGCTATGCAATTGTTAAAGAAAGGCGCACCTAGTGCTGCTGATGAACTTACTCCAGATATTCAAAGAGCATCTGAAATTGCCAACATTCTTGGTGTTCCTGCCAGAGACATTATTCCTGCCATTAAATCGGGTAGTGGAGTAATTGGTAACATTATGGGACAGATTGAAAGTAAAGCCGTTAAAGCTCTTTCAAATAGTCGCACCCTTGAAAATTTAAGTAAGACAATTAGAGAGAAAAGTCCAGACGCAGGTCCATTGGCAACTAGACTTATGGAATTGAGTAAGCTTCCTGATATGCAAGAACGATTGGTTGGTGTTGCCACATTAATGGCAGATCCTACCACTAAATCTGAAATTAACAGATATCTTGCTGACATTCCAAAG
>JABAOC010002065.1_pt2 | contig 49621 bp, 53 predicted proteins | sample 7062161 | NCBI WGS metagenome assembly JABAOC01 (sample SAMN14538625, study PRJNA623070) | marine sediment metagenome | biome: marine biome [ENVO:00000428]; feature: marine pelagic biome [ENVO:01000023]; material: deep marine sediment [ENVO:00002113] | place: India: Gulf of Khambhat ... | reverse complement strand
ATAACTCTTGTCGAGGATTTCATCGAAGTTCAGAATGCAAATAATCTTCAGAGAGAAAGGTTTGAGAGAGCTGAAAACAAAGCCTTGCTTATTCCCCATTGTGCAAGGTCACATATGGATAGACAATGTATGGCAGATTTTAATCCTGAAATCCCAAGCTATAACTGCAATGGTTGTCGACAGGATTGTCTTGTGAATAAGGTAGTTACTCTTGGTAAGGAAAGAGGCTACGACGTTTACGTTATTCCAGGAGGATCATGCGCCGAAAAAATTCTTAGAGGCAATAAGTATGAGGGCGTCGTAGGCATAGCTTGTGGTTCTGAATTAAAGATGGCGCTTGGTCTTTTAAAGAAATTAGATATACCCGGTCAGGGGATTATCTTAACAAGGAATGGATGCGTGAATACAAATCTTAATATGGAAAGTCTAAAACGAGTGCTATAAAACTACTATAATTTTGTAACAGAACCTAAAAAATGGAGGATGAAACCAGTGATAATAGAACTTTTGTTGTATCCTCTAATTATTTTGGTTATTTTCGTTTTCATGGAGGGTGTAGCTTGGTTTCTTCACAAATATGTGATGCATGGTTTTGGGTGGGTTCTGCACAAGGATCATCATTACCCAAAAAAAGGTCGTTTCGAAAAAAATGACTTGTTTGGCTTATTTTTTAGTTTAACATCGTTTCTATTCATTTTGACAGGAATATTATCCCGTTTCGACTTCAAATTAGCGGTTGGAATTGGAATAATGTTGTATGGGATTGGATATTTTCTTGTTCACGATGTCTTCTTCCACAAGAGATTAAAAATCGACTATCGTCCAAAGAGTAATTACATTAAACGGATTCTAAAAGCTCATGGAGTTCATCATGCCAAGAGTACCCCAAAAACTGGCGTCAATTTTGGTTTTCTGTACGCAAGTAAAAAATATGCTATTTCGAAGCTCTAAATGCAGTTGATATGCGTGTCCATGCGCGCGCGTATGAGATTCTATATTACAATTTGAATCAATTTACGCAGATTATTGATTTCTATTTCTTCTGTCCTGGTAATCCACTTGGAAAATTTTGGTTTTGCATCTGAACCTAAGGTGAGCACAGTGACACCGCCATAAGAAATTGTTATAGTGACTCCTTCACTCCGTAGCTCTTCAGCTGCATTTTTCAATTGCCTAAGCAGGTCTCGAAAAGGTTTGATTCTCCTGACGTCTTTTAATAAGCTTCTCAGGAACCTCTTATCAACTATGTTAAGATCAATTCGATTAGTATTGACTGTTAGTTGTAGAAAGTCTTTGTTGTTGGCAGATACTGTAACTTCTCCTGATTTAAGTACACGACTTAACAAGGTTAGTAATTGCAAATTCGCACCATTTGAGAGAAATTCATTTCTTTTCTGAAACGTAGAGAATATCTAAGATAATGGAACCATTTAGTTTCGCTTTGAATATACCCGCTTCTAATGTTAGGTCCTGAAAGCTTAGTTTGATATCTGACCCTTTTCCCGCAAGTTTGTCGATCAATTTTGTGATTGTTTCACCAATATCCGCAGTAGAAGTAGACATACAATTTCACCCCTATAATAAAATAATATTTGTGACATAAAAACTTCTCGCGATAATTAAGAAGAAAAGAAGTGTAAAATAATAGAGTATGCGCGCAGGGTCAAAAAGAATCTGCAAAAAAGCCAAATTGAGTGTTCTATTTTAACACGGACAAAGTTTAATAGTACAAGTTATTTGATAGTGTTTCACATACTGCGGAATACAGGAAGAAGTGGGATGGATTTAAAAGTATATGCACTAGTATTCATCGTTTTGGTGGGAGGCATAGCTGGAGGCTACGCAGTAGGCAATTTTGTTTTTCAAAGCCGAATTTCGGAGCTACAAACCCAAATCCTAGACCTTCAAGATTCAATCGCTGAAAGAGTCGCTGAAGTCGATACTCTTAAAGAAAGAATTGATGACCTCGAGATGGAGAAACAGATAACAATAGAAAAGGTGGATTTAGACATTCCCAGCGACAGTATAAATGTAACTGTTGGAAATCCAACGACTTTTCCCGCATCGATAAAGCTGATCACAGTGTACGGTTTTACTGGGGATTGGAACAGCAGCGGGTGGTATCGAGATACAAGTGATGATGCAACGGGAGTAATATCCAGCGGAGATACAGTTGATCTTGTATGGAACGAGAATGACTCTAGAGCGCCATCAGACTTTTTGGCTGCAGAACGTTCATACTTAATCAGGGTCTATTGTGCCACAGAGTATTACGCCGAGTACTGGTACGATCATCTTTGGCAAATGAGGGTATGGCTGAACATAACAGAGGTGGATTGGGATACTGATGAAGGAAGAATAATGTTAACTGTCGAAAATATGGGAGCACTAGGAGCCAACAACATATCTGTAGATGGAATCACCATCAAAACAGAGGCTTCAGAAAACGATTGGTATACGGACACAAGTGAAGATGCAAAAGTAATCCTCCCTGTTGAAGAAACAAGCGAGCTTGTATGGTCCACAACTGATGCTTCAGCCGCATCAGATTTCGTGTCCCCAGGCTTTCCCTACATGATAAAAGTCATATGGAACACCAATGAATACACCGAGATAATTGTTACCATTCCTGCAGGCACGTATCCGTAAGGGTATCTATACTGCACGCAACATCTTCGTGCCCGTGCCCAACCTTTTCAGCAACTAAACTGTCTCAGTTCCAATTCGATATTATTTAACTATTTCAGTAAATAACCAAACAAAAACTACGTTGATTATTCGTTTCTACCTTGTTTCACTTTGGTTCAGCTAGGTTGAGCAGAGTGGATTCCAGTCATTTGTTGGGCATGTATTCGTTTAGATTGGATAACCCACCACGCTGAGGTATAATACGCTTTCCTTTGCACCATCCACGCCAATAATTTGGTTGACTTCATCGTCAAAGAAAGCCCCAACCTGGCAAGATCCTAATCCCATACTAGTTGCTGAGAGTGCTAAGTTCTGTGCAATATGCCCAGCATCAAGGTAAATGTATCTGTAAGCCCTTTGTTTGTATTTCCATTTTGACCTGCTGAAAATAGCAGTCCAGACAAAAATCGTGGCGGCTTTGAGGAACATATCTTGGTCCAAGGCTGCATAAGCAATTGATGTCGCAAAATCACCCTTTCGGAGTTCCTCTAGGAGATGAGATTCTATTGAGTAATGATATACCGCCTTCTCCAAGCCTTCTACATTGTTTGAAATAAGATATGTTTCGATTGGGTATAATGCTCCTGCAGATGGAACAGTGCGGAACTCATATTCTCTTTCTCTCCTTTGAATGCCTGTTGAGGCCCACAAGAGGTAAGACAATTGAGATTTCCTTACAGGCTTCAGCGAAAATCTACGAATACTCCTGCGGTTTTTTAGAGCTTCATGTAAAGACATTGTGTCTGCCGATTTTGGTGACGGAAGTTTAACTACTCTGCTGTTAGGGTAATGCTTGTATGTACTTGGTTTATTTAACCAATCCAGATATCCGCCTGACAACTTTTCTCGAAAATACTTTGTTTCCTTTTGAAATCTATCTCCAATTCCCGCAAACAATAAAGATCCCCCACTCTTTTCTCCTCATCTAAACTTATCAATCTAGCGCGCGCAGCTATCCTATAGATGGGAAGAATATCTCTTTGTCTGCGTGCAAATGGATTAAAATTCATTATGAGTGCGTGTTTGACAATTATCAAGCAAACTCGCATATCTGGAGGTAACTTAAGTAATATTGATATCAAATCATTATTTGAATTTCATAAAGTAGAAAGGGTTTTGTGGTAGTAATCCAAATTGTGGGAATCAAAATGGTAAAGAAATCTCTTTATGAGGCAGCTTGGATCCTTGGTCTAATCGCTGGAATCGTCTGCATGTTGTTTGCCCTTTTCAGCTTTTTTGGTCATATGCCCGAAATATTTGAAAAACCTATAAAAGGCCTCACAGGCTTGGTGAGTGCCGGCGTCCTTGGCGTCATGGGATTCCTGATTCTCGGTGCCGCGCGAATGACGAAAGCTGGAGGCAAAAGGGCAACCTCTGGGGGAGTATTCCTGCTGCTCTTTGGTTTTGTGGCATATTTGGTAGGGGGCGCAATAGGTGCTGCCATAGCAATTTTGACCGGTCTACTAGCCATTATTGCTAGGTATATTTAGAGAAAAGATTAGACCGTCTAGAAAGAAATGAAACCCAAAGGATGCATGAATTCACAATAGAGTAACTTGAAAAATCTACAGATATTAAAAATCAGTGGTTGAACAAACGCGCGCCTACTCGTGTATAAGCAAAAACCATATCCGAAGAAGGTGCCACAAGATAAATATTGAAAACTAGTTTTTTTGCTTCATAATTTATTTCAGTGGATCGCGCTTGATTAAGAAGATGCGAAGATGGACTTTTCAAGTCTGGGCGTGGAATCGCTGGCCATAGGTGCTATCGCGGGTTATTTCGTAGGCTACCTGCTCAAGAAGCTTTTGCATCTAGCGTTAATGCTCGGAGTTTTCGCCTTCCTTCTAATGTATATGACGCACATAGACGCCATAGACTTGAATTATGAGGAAATGGCTGCAACTGTAACTGGGTATTCTGATGTTTTTCTAAATCGCTTAGGGTTTGAAGCTTTCGTGTCCAGCACCTCCTTTGTCGGCAGTTTTTTTGTTGGCTTGTTTCTAGGCCTAAGAAGAGGTTAACGCGCCTCTCTCTCATATAAGAGTGGATATTGTGTATGCGCGCCCCAACATTGTTTTCTAGCAACCACAAACAAGCGTAGTATCGAAAATTGATGTAAGCGAAGCTGGGAACGGCAAACACCTAAAGTTGATTCATATACTTCTTAACTGCGCCAACCTTGTTCTTCATAGTCCGGGGTTTGTCCCTTCTGTCGTCTATTCGGAGGGTCGACATAACCCTTAATATGCCCTTGGCAACGAGGGCTTCGTGGGCAACCTTCACTCCCTCAAGGATGATCTCTAAGCTGTCTGCCTCCATAACCGTTCCCATAGGAGTAGTTTCGCATTTCAACCCCTTCACCCCGTTCAATGCGATGACCGCCGCTGCCACGTAAATACCCATGCTCGTTTCTCCATGCCCTATAGGTGTTACACTAAATTCAGCCATAACTTTGGAACCTTCAGTCGCACTCATGACTTCTTCACTCCCACAAAAGATTCATTCTGTAACGTATATTTAGATTAGCCCCACTACCGAAACTTATCATAATCGTAGCGGGACCAAGTAGCATTTCACTCAACGCATGTATGGAGTATTATAGTTTCTACTGGGAGAAAGCGAAATCTAAAATTACGTGTATGCCAACTCGTAAACAAAATGTGCGTGTGTATTTCTTTGAACAGAGCAGCATTTTATAAAACGCAAATGCACGCGCGCTAATTCAAGCTAGAGGCTGAAACTCTTAGAGTGAAAATACTTGAGTTTATTCTTTATTTTCTGCAAAGTCTCGATGGTTTCTCCCAAGTCTTGCAGAATTTTTTCCACAACATCGCACGAGAGCTCTTCTGAAGTCATGATTCCCCGAACCATTTGAAGTAAAATAGTTCAAAAATCTTATAGATAAATCTAGTGAATCAACAATATTGAGTGAACGTTATTACATACGCGTCTCAGGAGATAATGATTGCACAGGTCTGATTTCGAGACGCTTCTCTTAGAGGCAGTGGATGAAGCGTTATCTTCGCTGGGAGATTCGGGGAAGCAGGCGGTCTATTTTCATCTGGAAAAATCTTTCAATATTGGCAAGCGAGATATTCCTCAAAAAATTGAGAAGTTTGCCGACGCAATCGAAAAAACTTTTGGGCTTGGCTCCAAATTTCTTGAAATCCTGATAATGAAACACCTCTATGAAAAAGTTGGGCAAGTCTTTGAATATGATCAAGAACCGAAGGATCTAGTGCTTAATGAATATGTAGCGGCGGCTAAGCGAAGTTTTCTGAAGAAAATAGGCCACGCGACGCTGTAAAGCAACAGTGTATGCATGCTGGTTCCACCTATTGTGTTAATCTCTACTTTGAATTTGAAAAGCGTCAGTCACTTTGTTGCGCCCGCAAAGTAGGCAATATTGGGAGCCGAAGTTTAATGAAGCCAAGAAAGCATTCAAAACGTTGTATTTTTCCTTTTTTCCGAAAATCACGATTTGATGTTATAAACAATTTTGAAAAGCTTTCATTAACTCTATGGAAAAACGCCGTTTGTGTGCATGTTTGCTGGAACATCTTTCTTTTTTTATCCGCCTCTTCTCCAGTCAAGGCTACATTTGCTCGTATGCGTGTATACTGGAATATTGGTTTCATCGACTGGTGGAGTAGGTTTGTCAAGAGTTTCTACTGTCAAATTTTTGAAGGCTACAACCGTGTCTCTGTCATACGTTATCAGAATTCCTAGTTCATTGCTGCTTATAGTGTCGTCTCCGGTTGCTATACTTTGCAAGAGGGTACCATTTATATCATACAATTCGGCTGTTATTTTGTCCTCAGACATCTTTGCTAAGACTTTATACCATCTGTTTTGTTTTGTGCTCAGGGATGCGTTCATGAACGCCGTATTATTTCCATCAAGTCCTTTTGTTATTTGAGGTATGCCATAATCGTCTAGCCCTCTTATGCTTAAACTGTAATTATGTCCGTCAATATGTCGCAGAACAAAACCAAATTGATCATTTATTCTTTGTTCGCTTCTTGGTATTCTTATTCTTATTGCTCTCTCGTTTACCCGTATTGTTATGTTTTGTTCGCTTCCTAATACAATGAATTCACCGCTAAGGAAGACGCCTTCAGCTCCCGAGCAATTAATTTTAAGAAATTCCTTAAAATCTGTATGCCTTAGAAAATTTAGGACAGCAAAACTCGTACGTGCTGATATGAAATCAGGCTCGGCACCCCAGTAGTCTTCAAGTTCCTCAAACTCAACCAATGGTTGAATTAATCTAACAAAAACTGTAAGTATTTCGCTGTCCGAACCAGTGTGATTTGAATCGCCACCCCAGCTTGTTCTGATAAAATATGTACCTGGTAAAGTAAAGTTCCAATTCAATGAATAATTTCCAAGATCGTCTGTATAAACTGTTCCGAAGGTGCTGGAAGAGGAGCCATCTTGAGTAACATAAGTCACGACCCGTTGTCCTGAGTAAGCCGGTGAAATTGAACCAGAAATCGTGAGCGCAAGAGCTCTCTCTCCAACTATCGAGGGTCCTGGAGACAGGTTTATAGATATGGAAGAAGAGAGCAAGGGACGATCTAAACTTGATGAAACATATGCTGGCGATGTTTCCTCACAATCTTCAAGAGAAATAATCGAAGCTCTAGCACCAATAAGACTAATAGGTTGATCACCTACTTTCCAGTCCCCTTGAGAAGTACACTCAGCCATCCAATACTTTTTATCGTTGTACTCAAAGTAAGTGGAGGCCATCCATTCCGTCTGATAGATAGGCGTGTATGGTAGGTAGACTCCAACATTCATGTGACTCGGGCTCCTATCTTTGTAGTAAAGTAAAACGACATCTAAGCCTCCAGCCTTCATAATTGAGGCGGCAAGAAGCGACAACACATCGCAATCTCCTGAATTTTCTACAATAGCCTCAACAGGATACTTCACGTCACTCTTAACGTATTGAATCTGATGAACCAGCATCAATACGGCGTTGGCGAATTGTTCATCACTGTAGGGCATATCGCGTGTAACGTTTTGAATACTCTCCGCGATAGGTTTAACTGCATCAGGCGTTACAAACTTTAAGTAATCCCTGTTACGGTAGACGCGGTGACTCTCATTACAGTAATAATCGTAGAGGGAAGGCGGCACTGAAGTGTACAATGTGCGCGTAAAACGCTTGCTCCCGCTAGATTCGACGGAGAAAGTGTAGGTTCGGTCATAATTGCTTCCAAAAGAATGGGTTGGCGCAATGAAAGCTAACAACAAAACGCTGACAATTAAAACAATTGTTTTCTGGACCTTGAAATGCATACGTCCTCTAATGATATGTTTCTTCCGAAGATTTAAACCTTGAGTCAATTAATAAAAACGCGCGCATTCAGCATGACGGTCTACTGGTATTGTTATGAGTGTTGGGTTTTCATTAGAGAGGATTTGAGCAAATGAAAATAGATTATGGTGACTTCATCTTTTAGTTGGGAAAACCCATAAATATTTAAAATGGAGCTCATCTGTAGAATCTAAATATTCCACAGGAAGATGCAACATCGTGGGTAAACGAATTCGTGTCCAAAGACGCGGCAGAGGGGCTTCGACCTTTAGAGCATCTACCCACAAGAGAGTAGCGCCTGTTCAATACCCTCCAACGTCCAAAGAAGAACGGGAAGGAGTTATCCAAGGCCAAATCCTTAAGATTCTCCACGAGCCAGGAAGGGGCTCTCCACTTGCCTCTATAAAACTTGAGACTGGCAAAACCTACTATACTGTGGTTCCAGAAGGAGTCTATGAAGGTCAGCCAACTCAGATTGGAGGCAAAGCCTCTGTGGAGATAGGTAACGTTCTTCATTTAGGCAAAATCCCTGAGGGCACCATGGTCTGCAATGTTGAGCTTTCACCTGGCGATGGAGGTAAACTTGTGCGTTCTTCCGGGTCCTACGCGACCGTGGTGGCGCACACACCTGATGGAACCATTTTGAAGCTTCCTTCCGGAAAGACCCGACATATTAATAACCTTTGCCGAGCAACGATTGGAGTTGTTTCCGGCGCGGGCCGTGTTGAGAAACCTTTTCTCAAAGCGGGCGCTAAATTTCACTTAATGAAGGCAAAGGGGCATATGTATCCCCGCACGCGAGGCATCGCCATGGTGGCTGCAGCTCATCCATACGGAAGCAGCAAGAGAGGAGGTCGAAAAGTTACAACAGTGTCGCGTAGTGCTCCTCCGGGAAAAAAGGTTGGATTGATCGCTGCTAGAAGTGCTGGGCGCAAAAGAAGAAGAAAAAGATAATCCGCTTCAAACCTTTGGTCCATAAATAGTGAGACAAGCCATGCATCACGGTTCAACTACTTTTTGAAAAAACAAGAGCATTTCACATTCATTGTTCCTAAAAACATATAAATTCAGATTTCAATAATATCAAAAGGCATGCTATGAAAAAATTGGAAATAATAAGAGCTATTGAGAAAATTGTATCTAACTACGCAGCTTGGACTATTGGTATAACTGATGATCCAATACGTCGTAAGATTCAACATAATAGTCCCGCGTGTTGGCGTGACTGGGAAGCTGATACCGAAGCCATTGCCAGAACTGTTCAGAAGCATTTCCTAGATAAAGGTATGAAAGGTGGCGGTGGCGGCGGAGACCATCCCAACTATGTCTATATTTTCTGATCTTTCCTGAATCTGACAGCGCATATAATTCCAACTTGAACAGTATGTGTAGCCCTCTCCCCTTTCTTCTGCAGGCAATTATTCTACATGTCATACTATCTAACGCACGCGCAAACAGAATTAAAGAATCTGAATTAAAATGTCTATCAAGTTTGTTGTACTGCTCATTAGAGCAGCACCATAAATGTTACGAGTTTTCCAAGTAGCCAAAACCTTTGCAGCTGAACCAACCAAATTTGTCATAATCCATGGCAACGATGCAGAAATAAACATCTGAAAAGCTACGATTGATATTGTAAATAACAAAACGCTATTTTCTCGGTTAAAATATCTATTAAATAGAATACCCATGAAAAAGAATGTTTGAGCGAAAACTGAGAGAATTGAAACGAGTAGAATCCACAAAACAAGACCATCAACAGTATATTCGGGAATCCACTTGAAACCAAAAAAAGTGTAAGAGAATGAGAAAAGGAAAACGTTGAAGATTACACCCAAGAAGATGTAAAAGATTGTTTGCCTAGAATCTCGCACTTCCAAGCCTACGCTCTCCAAAGAAACATTCCTCTTCGTAATTATTAATAGCAAAACTGGGATGACCAGAAAGGTTAGCAAACTGGTTGAAGCATAATTGAAAGTCAGGTTATTATCTACCAGGGGCTTCTCTGGAAGCAGAATTGGAAAAATAGACAGCAAGAGCCTACCATGCAAAGTGTGATAAAGAAAGCCTACAATAAAAAGCAGAAATGAAATCTCAAAAAGATAAGTTTGCTTTCCTCTGAACTTTTTGATAATTGCCAAAAAAAGAACAAGCAACCCAAGCAAGATAACACCAAGATTTATGCCAAATGGACCAAAATAGACATGCCAAACACCAAACACCAAAAGAGGCACCTCGGAGAGATAATCAGGCTCAAAGCTAGATGTTCACAATCAGCAATATTATACCTTCGTATCTTATTCATACATGCATGACTTTCCCACCAGAAAATAGTAACAGTAGATATTCTGTTAAACAACCAATCAGAGAACCAGTTGAGAAGATAGAAGATTCTTCCAAAAGTCATAAAAACTGCTTTAGTGCAAGCATAGCGCGCGCGCGGGGGGTAATAATCGGAAGACTTACGGAGAAGATTGGTGAGGAGCAGCTCATAGCATTCGGTCCTCTACTCTTGATGTTAGGAATATTTCTGATGCCCCTGATTCCGAATATTGTAATATTCGTTTTCTCGTTGACCGTTATGTCGCTTGCGAGCGGAATGATGCGAACTGTCGTGCCCAGCTTCATTTCAAAGATCAGCCCCGCAAATGAGCAGGGAGGCATATTAGGAGTGACAAATGGGGTAGCAAGCATCGCACGTGTTCCAGGGCCTCTAATTGCAGGTTTTCTTTTCAAGTCTGCTGGATCTGCTGCTCCCTTCCTCGCAAGTGCTGCCATGTTGATAGTTGCCTTTGGTTTCGGATTCAGAGTCCGCGCCAAGCGCGTAAGATCTTGAGAGTAAAGAGGCATGGATGCAATACAGCGGAAAATAACCATTGGTTTACCAGTTTATAAAAATGTTTAATAAACTCGAAGGAACCAAAAGTTGTAGGCGAGGAAGAAAATGCCTAGAGAATTCACATACCGTGGCCACACGATTGATGAACTTCAAAATATGTCGATGGATGAATTCATCCGCTTGCTTCCCTCGCGGCAACGTCGAAGCTTACAAAGGGGACTAACCCCCGAACAACGAATACTCCTCGAAAACATCAGAAGAGTCAAGAAAACTCGGCCGGAAGGAGGAAAGTCAGTCGTCAAAACCCACACCCGTGACATGGTTATTCTCCCAGAAATGGTTGGCGTTACAATCCTAGTCCACAACGGAAAGGAGTTCACGGCGGTGGAAATAGCGCCAGAGATGATTGGGTGCTACCTAGGCGAGTTCGCCATCACTCACAAGCCTGTCAAACATGGATCACCAGGCATCGGTGCTTCAAGATCATCAATGTACGTTCCCCTGAGATAAAAAGTACAGCAGCTGAGAGTCTGTAATTCTCCACTCTTGTTGGATCGAGGGGTATTTTCCAATGGCATCAATTCGCTCAATCTGTTTTTTTGGTGATGTCGTGTAAAAGACGAAAACATAGATGAATTAATTTATAATTAAACCTGGGCGTATGATGCGTCAAGGCTGCAAAATCCTTGCGCAACAAAGTTTGTGTTTTAAGCTCATTTTCAAGTAGCTCTACTGAATGATGCCCGGGAACAGAGAAAAGCTTCCTTCTCTTTCAGCAACCAAACGTTTTCAAAGACTGTAGTTGGATGAGCCTCTTCGTATAGCTATTGGTGATCCTTCTAAATCTTGTGGAAATGTTTTTTCTACATGTGTGGTATCATATGGCTGGGAGCGAAGCCACAAAACGAAAGAGGAAAAAGTTTCGAATGCTGGATCTTTTTATGACTATTCCACAAATTCCTACCTAGAAAGCAACAATACCGTTTGAATATATTTTATTGAGAAAAAGGATTTTCGCAACTGATTTTCTCTCAAGCTCGATAGGTTGGTTCAGACGGCTTCTTTTTCCTGACTGGAGAAATATTTGGGAGGGGAATGGGAGGTGGGATGTTCAAGGTTCGGCAGACAATTACTGACTCTACAAATACAACGTTGGATATAGATTGAACGATAATTGGCGGCGGAGGCTTTTTTTCCTCATATTTGCCACGAATTTGTTTAAGCTCATCTTTCAACCCTCTCACGTGGCTCTTCCCCTTCAAGCTAATCTGAGCTATAGCTGGAGTATAGTTTATGGTAAAAACAAAGGGAACCTCTAGCATGTCTTCACGTTTCTCATTGATCCCTACAATGTTAAGATTTGTTGCAACCTGAACAGGGGGAATAGGTTTCTCAATGTCCCAAAACCGCTCTGCAGAAATGTTGCTTACAAAAACCCTTACATGAACCATCCTCTACCCTTCATCCATCTATCCTATAGAAATTTCAAGATTTAAGTATGTGTTACTTTCCAGTTTCAGCCTGTTTGTACCGCGTGAAACCGCAATGTCCGCAGGTGTAACGATCACTATGATCACCCATGAAATATCCTGATCCACATCGCTCGCAGATAGGAAGCAACCTTTTAAGCCCCTCTTCATCAACTTTATAATAAGAGAAAACTCCTCTTCTCCGTTTTCCAAGTTTTTTCTCTTCGGTGTTTTCAGTCTCTTTTTCGGCCACCCATATTTCCTCCTTCTCTTTATTCCGATTCTTCTGCTGTTTGTGGGCCTTCTGCCTCTTTCGCAGGCACATTTCTGGCTACTATATGTTTCGGTTCCACGATTATCGCTTGTTCAATTGAATCGTAAGTGTTAGCTTCGCCAAAGGCGGTCATTGTTCCCGTTTTTGTCTCCATCTTTCTAACGTAAACTAGTTCGATTTTTGTTTTCAAAAGAGCAGCAAGTTGCTTTCTCACTTCAAAACGATTTGGAGTTCCTCCAGTTTCGGTATGTTCAACGTTGAAGGTTACCTCTTTTCTTTTAAGCATAGGGTTGTGTTCTTTGGAAATTATCTTGACCTTCATTGGCACACTTCCGTAGGCTTGTGATTTGACGTTAATCTCTTACTTTAGCTTTTCGAAGACTGTTTCATGGCATCAACGATGCTTTGCACCTTTTCTCTCTTCCTTTCGGTAACCTTGACCACAACTATTCCTTTATGTGGCTGTCCATAAACTACGAGGGAATTTTCAGGAGCCAACAAAACCGCAATGAGGGCAATTAGGTCTTCTTCACCATCAACCAACACCTTTGTTCGTCCCTTTTCGCTTAAAGCCCTTTTCGTAACGATCCAAGCTTCTTCAGTCAACGTTCCAGGAGGATTTCTTAGGTGTAACGTTTGGTCAGCATCCACTACGATGGGTTGAATCGGATCCCTCATAACCTTGTTGTCAACTATTAGAACTTGCATAGAAATGCCGTGCTTAATCATGTTGTCGGAAACCGCGTCACCCACAGATATAACTGTTGATGGCTTGTCCGTTTCAATCAACTTTGCCAGTTTTTTCATAGTTTCATCGAAGGAGCCTTGAAGCAATAGTCCTAAAGGCGCCTTTAATTTCTCGCGCAACGTAGTTGTTAGGAAGCGTATTTTGTTTACCTACCTTACACGAAGCGCGTAGCGTCCCTTTTCCTTCACTTTCATTGCGCGAGCTATAGCTGATCCTTCGGGATCAATTATTATCACTAAACCCGTGAAGTCGTCGCTTAGGCTCGTGGCTTTGCAACTTAGACAAACGGACCCGTAAGAAATAAGGTGGCATTCTCGACATGCTTTTGCACTCATTTTTCTGAGCTCCCGGGTTTTTCAGTCTTTTTTGTTTTTGCAGCTTCGGCACCCTGTATTTTTTCTATGTCCTTCTTGATCCATTCGATTTTTCCGAGAAAGGGCTGTCTGGCGGTTACACCGATTTTTCCAGAACCTCCGCCGCGGCCGAGAGAGACAGCTGTTATGCGGACTCGTACGTGGTCTCCAGTCGTGAGTTTTCTTTTTGTTTCTTTACCCATGAGTACTCCTTGCCTTTCATCATGGGAAATGTAATCATCCATAAGTTGAGATACGTGGAGTAGAGCGTCGACGGGTCCTATGCGGATGAAGGCTCCGAAATCTGCTATTTCAACCACTTCGCCCTCAACAACCTCTTGAATCTTTGGAAAGAATGTAAGAAGAGCGAATTTGGCTTTGTGAAAAGTTGCCCCGTCTCCTGGAATAATCTTTCCAAAAGGATTAACCTTGATTTCTGTCACAGCTATGACGTAACCAAGCTCCTCGTCGACCATGCCCTCATATTTCATCTTCAATTGTTCGTAACTTACGTTCTCGATACCCTCTCCAAACTTTTCCGGTGGTATTCGAATAGTGTCTTCTAAAGTTACGAGTTTGAACAACCAATTATCACCTAATTTCGTTGATTATTGTAATTATTATCACGAAAGCATGCTCCTGAATTTGTAACCTAGCCTTTTGCCTCCAAATAAGTGGCAGCCTCATTTATAAGATTATATTGCACCATCCAACTCCAAACGCTGTTTTTGCCTCAAGAATATGACTGGGACACCAAGATTCCTTAATCTTTTCCTAAGCTCTCGATCATTTGTAGCAGCAGGGCACTTCCACTGCACTGCCATTCTAACAATTACGTCATCATGGGTTTCCTTTGAGCCTTTTTCAACGTAGACTAAGCAACATTTCTCGGCGAGTTTGAGGGCTAACAAAGCTTGTTTGCGTAATTTGGGAGATCCTACTTCAGCCAGTTTTTGAAGTTCTTCCTGTGTTGGAGAGAGGAGAATGGGATCAAAACGTTGGTTCAAAAGGTTTGTTAATTCTTCGAATATGTCGAGTTGAAATTGCGAAGGGATGAAAAGAAAGCTTGAATCAAAAACAACTTTCACCGTCTCTCTTCTATTTTCGCACAAATTTTCACAAGCCTCCAAACAATTACGTGTCTTTGACAGCTCACTGCGCTGACGAATCAGCAATAATGAATAGTTTTTAATTTCTCCCAGCTAATACGTAGGCAGTAGTCTCCGCTTCAATTACCCCTTTATTATTCCGTAGCCGATGAGACGCCATCTGCCAACGATCTTTCTGCTTATGGCTACTCTAGAGTTTTCTTCGGCACATACTGGCCTTGCCAATTGAAGAGTGGCGAAATCATCTTTTACAGATACAACGTTTCCAACGGTAATGGCTGTTCCAACGTCTAGAAGGAGACGTTCACCTTTGTTTACTCTGTCAACCTGCACAAGTTCCTTGGTTCCTATGGCCCGCTTAAAGAGGTGAGTGTGTAACACTAATTCGGATCGATTTGGCGGAAGCATATCTGGTTTTCCCACCAAATTTCCTATGAGTCCATCTGCTTTAGTTAGAGACGGATCTAAGAGAGTTCCTATGCCTAACAAACCGCCGCATTGAGCTTCCTTGACTTTTCTTCCGCCAGCGTGTAAGCTTACCGCCTTTGTGAAAAGCGATTCATAAAGCGTTTTACCATACTTTTCCACCCTTACTCCTGGACGAATTTCAAGCTCGTCTCCAGTCGAAAATCTTCCTTGGAAGATGCTGCCTCCAATGACCCCTCCCACCAAGTTTTCCACCAAAGTTCCAGGTTTATTTACGTCGAAGGAGCGTACAACATACATTCTAGGAGGTTTATCCGGATCCCGACTTGGAGTAGGAATGTTTTCTTCCAATGCTTGGATAACAGCGTCAATGTTTACTGAGTGTTGAGCAGAAACTGGAATGACTGGTGCACCTTCGGCCCCGCTTCCCTTTACAAACTCAACTATTTCCCTATAACTTTCCAATGCTCGTTTCTCATCAACAATGTCAATCTTATTTTGTACAATTACAAGATTTTTTACTCCTGCCAATTCTATAGCTGCCAGATGTTCTCGAGTTTGGGGTTGCGGACAAATTTCGTCGGCCGCTATGACAAGTATGGCACCATCCATAACTGCTGCTCCAGAAAGCATTGTTGCCATTAGGGCTTCGTGCCCAGGCGCATCTACAAAACTAACTGCCCGAACGAATTCGCCGGGGGAACCGCAATGGAAACAGATAGGCTTCGTAGAGTAGGATTGACCCGATTCACATTTGGAGCATTTATATATGGGAGCGTCCGCATAACCAAGTTTTATTGTTATGCCGCGTCGCAGTTCCTCACTGTGCCTAGCTGCCCAAACACCGGTAATGGCTTCCACTAGAGTGGTTTTTCCATGATCAACGTGACCGATAGTTCCTATATTAACTTCTGGTTGACGAGGTAAGGTTTTAATTTTCTCTGGAATGTTTCATCTCTCCAATGATTATGCGTCGTATAAGTATGTTCTCTAGTTCTAAAATGTTTTGTTAGATGCGCACATGCAAGTGTCTATGAAAAAAGTGTCAAAAAACGCGTGCGCAGGGAACTACTGGAAAAAATCATAGACGAAAGGATAAAGGAATACTTGGACCAGAAAAAACGAAAATTAAACTAACCTTCTTCTTTTTCTTTCGTTACAACCTTTACTTTCTTTTTTCCCTTCGGTTTTTCTGGTTTTTCGCGTTTCTTCGGCTTCTCAACAATTTTCATATTTATTTGAACAATCTCTTCTGTCACGACATTGCCTCTAAGAGTTTTTCTTTGTCTCTCTCCCTTTCCAGAGGAATGGAAACCCACACCCTCACTTAAGATGGCGCCAATTCGAACTCCTCCATGAATGTTAGGCCTCATGGGAAATCCATCCTTATCGGAACCACCAGTTATTTTCAACCTGTGATCACGCATTTTGACCACGGATCCTTCAATTACTTCTCCAAGTTTTCTACCAACCAAGGGAACTGCTTGGGTTCCCTCTACTTCAATGGATCTAGATTTGCCTGTTTCTGGATCCGAGATTATTACTTTGAATTTAGCCATAAGCGAATTTTACTCTCCTACCGCAGTTTTTCTCATGACGTTAACTGAATGGGATGCAGCCATTTATTAAAGGTTCGCTATGATCCAAAACTAGAATCGCGTTGAGATCGTGTTTCCTTTCGCCTCTTTTTCCTACGAATAGTTAAGAAAATTCCTACAGTGACGGTCACACCAACAATTATTGTTGTAAATAGAATCAAGGAAAACAGCCATTCAAGGGTGAAATTTTCATGATTTGTTGGAGATGCCTTCAATATTTCTTCTTCCGTATAAACATAGAAGTGATTGTCTTCAAGAAAATCTCTGTAACTTCGAGATGAGGATACATAATCCGTTTGATTAACGTTCATATACTGAAGGACGTTTCTGGAAGTGACTGCTGCCTTCTTTATTGCGTCAAGAGGATCAGCAAACCCACCTAATATATAGGTTAGGTCAACAGGTAACCATCCCCAAGGCGGAACGTACACCATAGCCCATCCGTGCCATCCAATTTGCTTTGAGATGCTTCTCAAGTGGTCATTCCAATACGTGCTATTATCAAAAGATGAAGGATCGTATATGCAGCCGATTTGAAGGTATGCCGGGATTTCGTAGATACGGCAGAGCGTTATCAAGAGAATCGCTTGGTCGTCACAGTCTCCTTCAAGCCGAGCATAAGTTTCGTTTGGATACAAAGGAACCTCATGTTTCTGTGCCGGGTAGTCAACATTTTGCTTAATCCATTCAACGAAATTCTTGACAAGAGTAAGAACCCTTGTCTCATTTCCAACTATATTTTGAGCTAAATCTTGAAGCTCCAGATCATTAACTAGCCAGGTACCGCCTTCTCCACAGTAACTTTCCTTTAACTCATTTGGAATATCGTCAAGAGTACCTGAATTCTCTTTCCCTATATTAGGAAGAAGACGAGGTTTTGAAAGGGCGTGGTATGTAACCCTGTAGCTTATGTTTTCGCCGAGATATAGTTGTGATTCTGGAAACTGCAAAACCGCTATTGGATTTCCATCTTCGTCAAAAGTGGTGTTTTCTATGGTGTAGGAATGTTCGATCAGCTGAATCGTTTGCCACGTGTTGTTCATAAATAAGCTGATCGTGCGGTCTTCTTCCGTGAAAGTCCAGTTTTCGATCCCCTTGTTGCAGTAGGTGGCACTCATATTGATAATAAAAGTAACTTCCTCGTTTTCACGCTTTAACATAACGAAACTGGTGAAAGTTAGGCTTGCAAGTAACAGAAATAGAGTGGAGACAATTATCGTCATCCTTTTCACGATTATGGCTCCCTTATGCAACTTATCTAATGAGGTCATGCAAGGTTGCCAATAATAACATTCCTCTCAAACTTTTTTTGGGATCCCGCAACTTCAGTAATCAAATGGTTATGGTTGTTTTACAGGGCACGATTAGGAGTAGCCTAATTATTTCCTGTAGTCTGCTAATCCATGTATCCTTAAAGGTCGAAAGGAGGTTAACGTTACATTATGAAGCTATTCTACGTGGACTCTGAATAAATCTATGTCTAACGCCATTTCTCTGGTGCACTTCAAGAATTCTCTAGCGGCTCGTTCCACATCCCGCGACTGCGTAATATATCTTCCAACAATAATGATATCCGCTCCGTTTGCCAAAGCTTCTGGCGCTGTCTCAGGAGTTATGCCGCCTGCAACAGCTACCAAAAACCTTTCACGCTGGAAGGTTTGCCGCATTTCCTTTATTATGTCCCAGCGAGTCTTACCCGTTCTTTCCTCTACGTCTATGGCGCGATGTAAAATCACGGTGTCGGGGAAACCTTTGAGAGACTGCAGCTTCCTAACAGGGTCTTCAACGTTCATCATATCCACCACACCATAGATTCCAAGCCTTTTAGCTTCGTAGATGAACTTGTCAATCGTTTCATGGGATGCTAACCCTGCAACTACAACGGCATCTGCAGTTTCCTCAAAAGCTAGGTCAACCTCGACTTTTCCAACATCCAAGGTTTTTAGATCAGCGACGATGAATTTGTCTTTAGCCACTTCCCTTAGATCACGGATCACTTTCACACCGTATTTCTTTAATAGGGGTGTGCCGACTTCCAAAATGATTCTGTCGCTTTCCGGCAGTTCGTTTATGATTTTCTTTGTTCTTTCTAGGCTTGGAATGTCAAGGGCTATTTGTAGGTAGGGTGGTCTCCATAGTCGGGGCACTTTGAAGCCCATTATTGGGTGTTTCGCTCGGTCTTTGTCGTAAAGGATTTTTTTCAGTGGTGGATACTTTTCTAGGGCTCTTGTCAAGGCAAGTTTGGTGGCTCCATAGTTATATTGGTAAATTCTTCGATAGTCCTTCGCCTCCGGATGCAGAAAAACGCTACATATAATCAACCAGTCGTCAAGTTTATCCTCTGGAATGACGCCCTCTTCAACAGCGTCAGCAACTGCTTTTGCCACAGCCGCTTGGGCAGGACCAAAAATCTTTCCCGCCTGTTCCATGTTTTTCACAGTAACCTTGGGAACTAGAAGTGTGTGGGGCTTGGGAGGAAGGTTTGGCCTAATAACTGCGAGAAGGGGAGTGTGACCGGCAGACAATGTTGACAATCCGTTTGCGAAAGCTTCTCCCACAGGACCCACTTTGTCTCCAATTATTAAATCGATATGAGCAACTTCGGACCCCTCACCCATCAAAGCCTCACCTATGAGGTAAGCAGACTCTTCACGCTTTTTCCCAGCTTTCACGGATAATTTCCTCTCATTCGCATCTGCAAAATCGACACCAAATTCCTTCATCCATTGATAAAGCGTATCACGATGTATCCCTAAAATCTCAGCTGTACCCTTAATTGTCGGTTTTGTCGACTTACTTCCCCGAGCCTTCCTCAACTCTCTTTCCCTATTCTTCGCTTTTATAAGTAAACTGACGAGAGTTTCTCTAGTCTCTGGCTTCTTACCGTCATATTCCGACATAATGCCACTCTCAACGAGAAGAATAACGGAACATATATAAAAGTATGTCGGAAAGAGTAAAGAAGATTTCACAAAATCCGACACAATATGAAGCCAACTCTTCTTGGAGCATAGTTCATGCGCGCGCAACTACATTACAGGATGGAAGTGGTAAGAGTGAAGAACAGGCAGCAAAAACCGTCACACGATATTGTCAGTTGGCATATCTCTGTGGCAGCCTTTAACTATGCATTCGTGGCATCGAAGCACCCGCTGTCTGCGCAAGGCTATCGTTCAGATCTGTGTTTCTTTTCTTCGCGCGTTCGCTTTTCATCAACCGCGTTTCTTATCCATTCTGAAGGGTTCGAAACATTCTTTAGGTACTTCAGTTGATCCGCTCTCAAGCGCACTCCATAATGAAGCTTCTTTTGGCTCATTTGACACACCGTTTGAATTAAGATTCAGAATGGAAAAAACTTTATGAAGCCAAGATATTGATTGCTATTGAATCTTCAAAGGCTTTCATGAAATTTTTCACAACTTTACTTCCCGGAATACGTTTCAAAAGACTTGGTAATTATGTTCGTTAACAATTCGTTCAGTTATACCTCCCTCCGCAGGCGCATCGAACGCGCCTCCCTCCAATGTAATAAAAAGCACGCTTCTTAGTGACTGGATACCCATTTCGCTCTACCACCTCTATCGCAGACCCAGAACCAACTGCTCATGCAATCCTCAGAAAACCTTTTTTTCGAGATTTTCACGAACCACGTTTCTCCCCTGAAGTTAATTGCCCTCTCCAAATAACAACCGAATGTTATACACAATTCGCGTCACAAAAAATTTCTTGATAATTTTTACGAAAGTTGGTTATCATCAAAATCCAGCTCTGATCATGTGTGCGAGCGCTTTCCTTCGTTTATGTTATACATCAATTATCAGCCTAAACTAAATTCATCGTTAGAGCTTTGGTTAAGCGGACACAAAGGCGGATTCACCGTTCATAGGCTGTCATTGAAGTCATTCGAGTTAATATTAAATAGTTGATTCCTTCGAGTTAAACAAATATAAAGGAGCATGCCAAGATAGGCTTTAAAAACTATAAAAACGTCTGCAGCAAGGATTTGGGAGAAGAATAGCGATGGGAAGAGATTTTTCCAAGACGGCTCTTGAATTAATTGAAGCCAGCAAGGCTCACGAAAAATACCGTAGCCAAAAATGTATAAATCTAATAGCAAGCGAGGGTCTGAAATCTCCAGCAGTTGAAGAACTTTTAAGTTTGTCGCAGGACTTGGAGTCTAGATACGCCGAAGGAGAGAACGATCAGGAAGGGCACGTTAAAAAGCGGCACTATCAAGGACAAAAATACATAACAAAAATTGAGAACTGCACAGCGGATTTGATAAAAAATCTCTTTGGATGCAATTGGACAGACGTGAGACTTGTCTCCGGCACACACGCGAATCTCGCCATTTTTAAAGGCCTTTCGTTGGCGACGAAAAACAATAGAATGGTAGTTGCGCCACTCAGATGCGGTGCCCATATTTCCCATGACTATGCTGGCATAGCCGGGAGCGTAATAGGGTTAGAGACAATTAATCATGCCTATGATCTGAATGAATTGAACATTGATCCGGAAAAGTCTGCAACAATAATTGAAGCAACAAGGCCAGGAATAGTGACGTTTGGAGGCAGTCTTTTTCAGTTTCCACATCCCGTTAGGGAACTAGCAGAAGTTGCCAAGGAAGCAGGTGCCTACGTCGTCTACGATGGCGCCCACGTTCTAGGTTTGATAGCCGGCGGACAATTTCAAGATCCCCTTAAGGAAGGAGCTGATTTCATATCGGCATCAACCCACAAAACCTTTCCAGGGCCTCAAGGCGGGGTGATCCTTGGAAACTTGATAGATGAGAGAATGAAAAAAGCGATAGAGAAGGTTCAAAGTGCGGTTTTTCCATTAACCACCTCGAATACGCATCTTGGAAGACTTCCTGCGTTAGGTTTAGTTGCCCTAGAAATGAAGTTGTACGGTGAAGATTTGGCGAAGCAAACGGTTAAAAACGCTCAAACTGCAGGTGAATATCTATTTGAAAATGGATTGAATGTTTTGGGAGAAAAGAAAGGGTTCACGAGATCGCATCAAATCGCAGTCGACGTCCAAGATTACGGCGGCGGCAGGAAAGTTGCTGAACGCCTTGAGAAAGCCAACATAATTCTGAACAAGAATTTATTGCCATACGATGATCAGCACAACAGGGAAAATCCTTCAGGCCTGCGAGTGGGCCTACAAGATGTAACTAGGAGAGGTTTCAGGGAAAGCGATATCAAATATTTGTGTGATTTGATATTAGACGTTGTGAAAGGGAAGAGGAAACCCGCTGAAGTAAGAAAGGACGTTGTTTTGTTGAGACAGAACTTCAAGGGAATCAAATATGGTTTTCAAAATGTCAACGAAGTAGAAAATCACTTGAAGAAGTATTCCCAAGATTTCTGAACGATAATTTCGACTGCGCGAACGCAATGGGTTAGAATAACCACAGGCATTCCTCTATAGATTAACAGCTCCCACTTTTCATCCCAAATTTTTTCCCAGCATAATCTCAAAAGCTATAACAGCAATCAAAATTGACAATATCGAAGTCAGTTCAAGAAAATCTTTTATATCAGAAAAGCAATTGTTGTTGACAACAAAAGGAAATAGCGGCCATGAAAAACTATTCGACGACTTTAACCAATTCTCAGACATTCTATAGCTTTCGCTATTTCTTTTATCGTTAAGCCCAGCTAGCTAAAACAAAGTTTTGCATCTTAGCTTTCTGGGCTTCGTGGGGGGTTGTAATTGTCTATGAAAAAAAATGATGAAAAACACCGCAAACGAATTGTGGTCAAATATGGAGGAGCTAGCCTAGCAGATCACGAACGAATATTAAAGGCAGTTAAGGCAGTGGCTGAAGAAGAAAAGAAGGATACCCAAATCGCTGTAATTGTTTCCGCCATGGGAAAAACAACCGATTCACTTCTCAAGGCAGCCAAGAACGCTTCTAACGGCAAGGTGGAGAAAAGAGAACTAGATGAGATCTTAGCAATGGGCGAAAGGACCAGCATCAGAATATTCGCTGTGGCTTTAAGAGCACAAGGCGTAGAATCTCGTTACTTCGATCCATTAGAACCAGACTGGCCCATCATAACAGACGATGTCTACTCGGATGCAAACCCAATCTTGGACAAATGCGAAAAAAGAATCCAGCAACACGTGCTTCCCCTCGTTGAAAAAGGAGTCATACCCGTTATCGCAGGCTTCGTAGGCAAAACACCAGATGGAAAAATAACTACCCTTGGTAGAGGTGGAAGCGATACAACAGCCTTCATATTAGCAAAAGCCATAGGAGCAGATGAACTCATCATTGTTACCGACGCCGAAGGGATTATGTCAGCTGACCCTAAGATCATAAGTAAACCAAAAAGACTTACAAACATTGATGTGAACACCTTAGTGGGACTGGCGGATTCAGGCACAAAGTTTATCCACAGAAAAGCTTTGAGATACAAGGATTCCTCCGTAAAAGTGAGAGTAATAAGCCACACTCACGGAGACCTAAATGCAAAAGGCACATTAATCAAAGGAGCCCTATCAACCGAACTAGACGTAGCTCCAGCTAGCCAATTACCCGCCATGTCGATTACAATTGTAGGTCGCGGCGTATCCGAAAAACCTGAAATCATTCAAAAACTAACCGAAACGGTCAAAACCTACGCCAATCTACAAGGGTTATCTTTGAATTATGACTCACTAATTTTGTACGCGTCAGAAAACGAAGGCTCGAACAAGCTTCTAAACAAAGTTCACGATACAATCCTAGAAAACAAGGAAACCCTTGCCATGTCGGTTAGAAAACAACTAGCTTTTCTTAAGGTCAAGGGCGTTGGCCTAGAGGAAACCCCTGGTCTCATCGGAATAATATCCGAGGCTCTAAGACTAAACTCAATAAACATTTTCGGCTTAATAACAATCACATCCAGCATTCTACTCTTCGTGGACTGGAACAAAAAAGAAAGAGCCCTAAATCTGATTAAAGATGCTTTACAAGGTGACTAAAAAATGTTGAAAGTTGCTGTTTTAGGGGCAACGGGTAATGTTGGTCAAATCTTCGTTCAGCTACTAAACGGGCATCCATGGTTCAAAGTTTCAGTCGTGGCAGCATCCGAAAGGAGCACTCAACGAACATACTTCGAATCAGCAAAATGGAGACAAACTACACCAATTCCGGAAGACGTCGCCAACCTAGATGTGGTAGCTATAGAACCGAAAGCTATTAAAGATGTCGACATGGTATTCTCAGCCCTACCTGCTGATGTAGCCAGAAAAACAGAGGAAAACTTCGCTAAATCCGGATACGTAGTGGTGAGTAACGCTTCGGCCCATAGAATGGATCCAGACGTGCCTCTCCTGAATCCAGAAATAAATTGCAATCATGTGTGCCTCATCGAAGAACAGCGCAGAAAAAGAAAATGGGATGGAGCCATCGTTACAAATCCAAACTGCAGTGCCTCAGTTTTAACTCTCCCTCTGAAACCAATCTATGACAAATTTGGCATCAACAAAGTTGTAGTTTCCACAATGCAAGCGCTTTCAGGCGCTGGATATCCTGGAGTCGCTTCCCTCGACATTGTTGACAATGTTATTCCATTCATCGGAAATGAGGAAGAAAAATTGAAGGCTGAAACGTTGAAAATTCTAGGATCATCCTCAAACCCAGCAGACTTCAAGGTTTCAGCAAGTTGCCATCGTGTTCCTACATTGGATGGTCATATGGAAGCCGTTTTCGTAGAGTTGAAGCGCGAGGCAGAGCCTGAGTCTGTAATAACTGCTATGGATAACTTTGTTGGAGAACCCCAGAGACTTAACCTCCCAACGGCTCCAGAAAAGCCTATTGTAGTTAGACGTGAAGATGACAGGCCGCAAACTAGATTGGATAGAATGGAGGGTAAAGGCATGAGTGTCGTAGTTGGCAGAGTTAGGAAGGACTCTGTTTTTAGGGGAGTGAAGTTTGTTGCTTTAGGTCACAACACTATAAGAGGAGCTGCTGGCTGTGGCGTTCTGAACGCAGAATATCTGAAAGTAAAAAAAATCATCTAGGAGAAGATATGTTTGGAAGGTGGTAAGAAAAGACGATTAAAAAGAATTTTCCGAGATGACAACCGAACTGTTATAGTTCCTATGGACCATGGCGTCTCGATCGGTCCTGTTACTGGACTCACGAATATGCAGGAGATCATTAACAAACTACTTCAGGGAGGAGCCGATGCTGTCGTCCTCCACAGAGGCGTTGCGAAACACGTTGACACCGGAACCACTGGTTTAATAATCCACTTGTCAGGTATCACAAAACTTTGTCCTGACCCTACCTACAAGGTTCAAGTCTGTTCCGTAGAAGAAGCCGTGAGAATAGGCGCAGATGCTGTCTCAGTTCATGTTAATGTAGGCGCTGAACAGGAAGCTAAGATGCTTACAAAACTTGGCAAAGTTGCTGACGACTGTGATAGATACGGCGTACCCCTACTAGCCATGATGTATCCTAGAGGCAAAAAAATACAAAATCAGCATGCAGTAGACGTAGTGGCCCACGCTGCTCGGCTAGGTGCAGAGCTGGGAGCCGACATAATTAAGACAAATTATACGGGTAACATTGAGACCTTCAAAGAAGTCGTCCGTAGCTGCTATGTTCCAGTCATAATAGCTGGAGGCCCCAAAATCGAAACCGCCCGAGAAGTTTTGCAGATGGTACATGATTCCATAAAAGCTGGAGGCGCCGGATTATCTATAGGCAGAAATGTGTTTCAACACGAAAATCCAACTAAAATGGTTAAGGCACTCTCATCGATCGTGCATCGAGGTGCCTCAGTCAACGAAGCCTTAACTACTCTCGGTGAGTTGAAGTGAAAGAACTCTGGATTGAAATAGACGAATCACTTTCCTGTGACCCAAAAAGTAATCTATTAAAATCAGCATCTCAGGTTTGCGACGTTATATTGATTGGCACGAAAGATATGGAAATAGCTAAAAAGTTCGGAGTCAAATTAGCCGCCAGTTCTGACGAATCTGACATTAATTTACTTTCGATTTTTGACGAAGATGAAGTTAAGAAACTAAAGAAGATGGGCAGAACCGTTGCCGTTAGAGTGGCCATCAAAGGAAGGGGAGATGAAGAAAACGCTGTCAAAGCTGCCGAACTTTCGTCTGACTACATAATCATTAACTGCCCAGACTGGAAGATCATACCACTAGAAAACCTCATTGCTAAGACACGGGGAAAAAGCAAATTAATTGCGGAAGTTTCCAGTGCCAAAGAAGCGAAACTGGCATTAGAAACACTAGAACTGGGCGCTGATGGGGTAGTGTTGAAAACTTCTGATCTCGATGAACTTATGGAAACAGCGGTTGTGGCCAAGAAGGAAGTTTCCAAAGTTGATTTGGTGGCTGTCAAGATTATTGAACTCAAAGAGATTGGAATCGGGGCTAGGGTCTGCATTGACACATGTGACCTCATGAAGTCGGGTGAGGGAATTCTTGTGGGATGCCAATCATCTGGTTTGTTCCTTGTTCAAGCAGAGGTTCATGAGAGCCCGTATGTGGAAACGCGCCCCTTCAGAGTCAACGCCGGACCCATATCACTATACACCCTTTCTTCACCTAATCGGACAAGATATCTTTCAGAATTGAAGGCAGGGGATGAAGTCCTCATAGTTGACAGGAGAGGAAAAACCAGGTCAACGAGTGTGGCGCGAGTAAAAATCGAGTGGAGACCCATGGTTCTCGTCGTAGCGGAATACGAGGGAAAAAGGATAAAGACGATCGTTCAGAACGCTGAAACCATAAGACTGGTAACCCCCCAAGGTTCTAAATCGGTTGTGAAACTGGAAACAGGCGACATACTCTTAGCGCATGTGGTTGAGGGAGGAAGGCATTTCGGGACTTTGGTAAAAGAAGAAACAGTGATAGAGCGTTGACAATCAAAATCTGTGTCTCTGTTCCACCTCAAACAGTTATCGAAGCCTTGGCCCTGATCGAAAAAGCTGAGAGCCTACATGCAGATTTCATTGAAGTTAGGCTGGATAGCCTCAAAAAACATGACCAATTAGCCGATATTGCACACTGTAGCGACAAACCTCTGATAGCCACAAATAGGTCTAAAATGTACCAAGGAAAATTCTTGGGAGACGAAACAGAACGCAAAGAGATCTTGATAGACGCAGCTATAAGCGGCTTTGAATACGTGGACATAGAATTGTCCACTCCCAACCTGAAGGATATTGTCAACCACTTGCGTGAGATAGGTACAAAACCGATAGTATCCTTCCACGATCTTAAGGAAACTCCAAGCTCGCCGCAACTGAACAAGATTCTTAAGAATGAGATTGCAGGCGGAGCGGATGTCTGCAAAATTGTAACTATGGCTAGATCCATCGAGGACAACTTAAAGGTGTTAAACTTCGTGTCCAAGGCTTGTGATTGTGCAAAGATTATTTGCTTTGCGATGGGCGAGCTTGGCAAACCCTCTAGGCTTCTATCTCCGGTTTTTGGCGCTTTTTTCACTATAGCTTCTCTCGAAAGTGGAATAAAAACGGCAAAGGGGCAACTCACAATCCAAGAAATGAGAAATGCTTACGCGGCTTTGGGGCTGAAGTAGAATGAAAATTTCTGGGCGAACAAGGGTTTGCGGCATCATTGGAGACCCTGTAGGGCATTCGCTAAGTCCTGTAATGCAAAATGCTGCTTTTGAAGAATTGAACCTTGACTTGGTCTACGTAGCTTTCAGAGTAAGAAGAGAAGAATTAAGAGGAGCAATAATCGGCGTAAAAAACCTAGATCTTCTCGGGTTAAACGTCACTATGCCCCACAAGAACACTGTCCTGAAGCAGCTGGATGAAATAGACTCGACGGCAAGGTCCATTGGTGCGGTGAATACAATTCTAAACGATGATGGTAGGCTTATTGGATATAACACCGATGGTGGCGGCGCGTTGAAAGCTCTGAAAGAAAATGGCATAACTCTAAAGGGAAAGAAACTACTTCTACTGGGAGCAGGAGGCACGGCAAAAGCCATAGCTTTCCACGCGGCACACGAAGTGGAAGAACTTATAATTCTTAATAGAACTTCTCGGAAAGCAAAAAAGTTGGCAGAAATTTTACGAAAAGGATCCAGCAAGAAAATTGATGGCTTTGGTCTTTCGCCAGGAACTATATGCGAAGAGCTGAAAGATACTAATATATTGATTAACGCAACCTCTGTTGGCATGCATCCGGATGTTGATCAAAGTCTAGTTTCCTCAAGTTTGTTGAACTCTGATCTTTGCGTGATGGATATAGTCTACGACCCTCTAGAAACCAAGCTTGCAAAAGACGCGAAGGCTGTGGGAGCCAAAGTTGTATCTGGCATTGAAATGCTTGTTTATCAAGGTGCTTTCTCCTTTGAAATTTGGACCAATCAACCTGCTCCAGTTGAAGTGATGAAACAGGCTGTCTTGAACAAGCTCTCGGGTTAGGTGTCCACCATTGAACGGAGAAGCTGAAGCAAAATCCCATGGAGCAGCCACAATAATAAATGCCATAGCGACAGGCAAGGGAGCAGCCATCGGAGTGGATTTGTGGACAAAGGCGAGAGTCAAAGTAACAGATGAACCCAATATTATTGAGAGCGTGATTACGTCAGATCCCACAGAAGATCCAGTTCTTGTTGAAAAGACAGTAGGAAAGGTTCTCAAATATTTCAATCTTGAAAGAAAGTTTGGCGCTAAAGTTGAAACCTGGTCAAACATTCCTATAGCAAGAGGATTGAAAAGTAGTAGTGCAGCGGGAAATGCCGTAGCCTTGGCTACGGTGGCTGCCCTAAAAAAACATCTGGACGATATAACAATCGTGAGTATTGGTGTAGATGGTGCAATTGATGCAAATGTTACAATAACAGGCGCCTTCGACGATGCTTGCGCTTCTTATTTTGGAGGAGTCGTAGTCACAGACAACTTGAAAAGAAAAATAATTAAACGCTTTGGAGTATCTGAAGATTTGGCTGTCTTGTTCTATGTTCCTCCTAAAAAGTTTTATACTATTAGTTCGGACCTAAATCGAATGAAGAGCTTGGCTTCGCTCGTCAAAATAGCTTACAAAGAAGTTCTGAAGGGTAACTATTGGGCAGCGCTAACTCTAAACGGTTTGATTTATTCTTCAACATTAGGGTACGACCCGTGTATAGCGATAGATGCTTTGATGGAAGGCGCCGTAGCTGCAGGATTGTCCGGCACTGGTCCCGCGATTACAGCCATCGTTCCTCATGAGAGAATTGATTCTGTAAAAAACGCTTGGCTGAAATTTGAGGGAGAAATTTTGGAAGCGCGGATTAACCACAATAAAGCGAAAGTTGTAGGATGATTATATTGGTAGACACTATCATTAGAAAAAGTAGCCATCTGGAAGGTGAGGTTTCAGCTCCTCCATCCAAAGCCTATACGCACAGAACACTGATAGCTGCATTATTGTCAAACGGGACCTCAAAAATCGCGAATCCTCTTTTTTCAGATGACACCAAAGCGACCTTACGTGCTATAGAAGCCTTTGGAGCTGAAATAGAACTGCTGGAGAATTGTTGGACTGTTAAGGGAGTAGAGTTGCCTAGGACTCCAAAGACGCCGATAAATTGTGGAGAGTCTGGGGCTACTCTTCGTTTTATGATACCTGTTGCCGCCCTTGCCTCCGGGCCTTCGATCTTCACTTTTGGATCGTCCCTTGAAAGGAGACCAGTACTCCCTCTTCTCCAGAGCCTCAAACAGATGGAGGTCGAATCTAACCTGCATCTGAAAGAAGGAGGTTCATCTGTCAGAGTTCGTGGAGGAGGAATCAGAGGAGGCAAGACATCAATAAGGGGAGACATAAGTTCCCAATTCATCTCTGGGCTTTTGTTTGCTTGTCCAAAGGCAAAGGAGGACACGGAAATAACTGTCACTACCTCTCTAGAGTCGAGAAGCTATGTTCAAATGACTATAGAAGTTCTCAATAAATATGGGATTGGAGTCAATTCATCACATGACTTGACGCGGCTGAATATTCCTTCCAACCAAAATTATAATCCATGCAAAAATGAAATTCCGGGAGACTTTTCCTCTGCAGCCTTTCTCCTAGCAGCCGCAGTAATAACGTCTTCAAAGGTGAAAGTGAAAAACCTTGATCTCCATTCAACTCAAGGGGATAAGGCGATATTAAACATACTGGAGAAGATGGGGTCGAAAGTGATGGTTGGCGATGGGTTCGTAGAAGTCGAGGGAGGTCAACCCATTGCAGTTAACGTTGACGTAAGGGACATACCGGACCTAGTTCCAGTTTGCGCTGTTCTCGCGTGCTATTCAAAAGGAACATCAAAAATATACAACGCTAAGAGACTTAGATACAAAGAATCTAATAGACTTGGGTCCCTTCACACTGAACTGAAAAAGATGGGGGCAGAAGTAATAGTAAATGAAGACAGCTTAATAATAAGAGGCCCATGCACTATGCATGGAACAACTATTGTTTCCCATAACGACCATAGAGTTGCCATGGCCTGCGCCGTTGCCGCCTTAGGAGCAGATGGTGAAACGAAAATACAAAATTCAGAGTGTGTCAATAAATCTTATCCGAAGTTCTTTAATGATTTACATTTGTTAGGAGCGAATGTTGTTGGAGGGTAACTCGATAGGGAAAAGATTCGTCATAACCTGCTTTGGTGAAAGTCACGGCAGATGCGTTGGAGTCACCATAGACGGCTGTCCAGCAGGTCTTCCACTGACCGAACAAGACATTCAACGAGATCTAAACCAAAGAATACCGCCCCACATGGAGATCGTCTCCGCAAGAAGAGAAAAAGATATCGTTGAAATTCTATCCGGAATCTTCAACGGTTACACAACTGGCGCCCCAATCTGCACCTTGGTATGGAATGAAGAAGCAATCTCCAGCGAGTACGACCTAATAAAAGACATACCTAGACCTGGACATGCTGACTACCCTGCCCGAATAAAATATGGAAGCTTCAACGACTATCGTGGCGGGGGAAGATTTTCGGGCAGAATCACAGTGGCTTTTGTCATGGCCGGTTCCCTAGCGAAGAAACTGCTAGGTTTCGTTGGAGTTGAAGTTCTTGCGTATGCGACAGAAATAGGTAATGTGAGACTAGTATCAACACCAACCCTTGACGAAATTCGGAAAAACACTTACAAAACCGCGGTTAGGTGTCCAGATCTAGAGATCGCAAGAGAAATGGAGAAAGCAATTTTGAAGGCAAAAAAGGAAGGAGATAGTTTAGGAGGAATCGTTGAGTGCATTGTCTCCAACGTTCCAGTCGGGATAGGTGAACCGCTTTTCGACTGCTTAGACGCTGACATCGCCAAGACGCTTTTCAATGTTCCAGCTGTCAAAGGAGTTGAATTTGGCGCTGGCTTCAAGGCTGCTCAATTGAAGGGTTCAGAAAACAATGATCCATATGTAATACGGCAAGAAAAAATTGTGACCTTAACGAACAATGCTGGCGGAATCTTGGGAGGACTCTCATCAGGAATGCCGATTTTGGTTAGAGCTGCCATAAAACCAACGCCCTCGATTCGAAAAGAACAAAGGACGGTTGATTTATTGAAGATGGAGGAAACGCTGATTCAAATTAAGGGCAGACATGACCCTTGCATCGTGCCCAAGGCAGTTCCAGTTATCGAATCTGCAGTTGCCACCGTTTTAGTCGACCACATGCTTCGAGCAGGTTTCATTCCACAAGTTTTGGGAGGCTAGAAATAGCTTGGAGCGAATCTTAGCTTTGCGGAAAAAGGTTGATGAAGTCGACGAGCAGATTCTGTGTTGTCTTAGAGAAAGGATAGAAATCTGCAAGGTCATCGGAGCTGTCAAAAGAAAACATGGAATTCCCGTTAGGGATTCCCGAAGAGAAGGTGATGTGTACTCTAATGTTTTTAGGAAAGCGTCCAAATTGGGGCTCAATATAGATGAAGTTAAAGCCATCTATCAAAAAATAATGGAAATGAGTGCAAACGCCCAAAAAATTGACACAAAAACTCAGGGTAGTATAACTTAATAACTCTGAAAAAACAGACTTCGGTAGTTTAGGTCTTTCTAGTGGAGGCTGAAGAAGATGCTGTACGAAATAAACGAAAAATCAATAAAGCTTCAGAATGAAGGAAAAAAGATAATAAAATTCAACCTAGGAGATCCAGATCAGCCTACACCCAAAGCAATAGTTGAAGCAGCTCTCGAAGCAATGAACCAAGGAAAGACCAAATACGCTTCCTCTGCCGGCGAGAAGAGACTTAGAGAAGAATTGGCAGGCATTCATAATGTTTCACCGGATAATATTGTAATTACCTCGGGATCAAAATGGGCGATTTTCTCACTGATGTTTCTCTTGTTGAAAAATGGAGGTAACGTTGTCATTCCAACCCCTCACTGGACTACCTACGAATTGGCTGCAAAAAGTCTTGGAGCGGAAATAAGATTCTTAAGGACGGACCTTGATTCAGACTGGAAAATCGACTGTGAAAAACTTAGGAAACTGGTAGACCAAAAGACAAGACTGATAATATTAAATAACCCTAACAATCCCACCAGCAAAGTCTTCGATCAAGAAGTACTTGCAGAAATACTTCAGATAGCAAACAGTGAAGGAAGCACAATTCTTTCAGATGAAGTGTATTCTGACATAAGTTTCGTTAAAATAAAGAGTATTTTGGATCTCGACGACCAACACGTGATAGTAAAAAGTTTTTCTAAAACATTTGCGATGTCCGGATGGAGAATTGGCTACGTCATTGTAAAAAAGGAGTTGGCAGAAAAAATGGTGAAACTGAACCAGATAACATTGACAAACGTCCCAGTTTTCGTCCAATACGCTGCTTTAAAGGCATTGGAATTAAGACTTACTATTGCTAGCCAAATTAGAGAGGATTACCGGAGAAGAGCAGAGTTAGCATGTAATATTCTTTCGAAAACAAAGATTCGATTTTCCAGACCAGACGCACCCTTCTACGTTTTTCCGAAATACGACAAGCTTGATTCTGAGAGTTTCGCATTAAATCTTCTTGATAACGGAGTGGCTATAGCTCCTGGCACCGCCTTTGGAGATTACCGGGAACATTTTAGAATAGCTTTGACCGTGCCAAAGGAAGAAATTAAATCAGGATTACAAAAAATCTGTGAGGCGCTAGAATGAAAACGGCGATTATAGGTGCCGGGAAAATGGGGCGATGGTTTACAAGGTTCTTTCTAGAGGAAGGGGATTCTGTGGTAGTCTCGAGTAGAAGCAAAGAAAAATTATTGAAGATCAGAGATGACTTCGGGGTTGAAATCACTGACAACGTGAATGCTGTCAAGAATGCTGATAGAGTCTTAATATGTGTTCCTTTGGAAAATGTTGAGATGGTTGTGAAAGAGATTCGTTCTCATGTACGCTCGGACCAGGTTGTTATGGATATTTGTTCAATTAAAGAGGGACCGGTCAAAACGATGCACGAATACATAAAGACTGGCATAACCTTGGGAACACATCCGGTGTTTGGTCCTGGCGCAAAAAGCATCGAAAATCAGAATTTTGTACTTACGCCAATCAATGATGAAGAAAAACAGTTTGCGGAGAATTTCAAGCATTGGCTGGAGAAAAAAAAGGCAAATGTGTATATAATGTCTCCTAGAGAGCACGACGAAATAATGTCAGTCGTCCTGGGATTTCCTCACTTTATCGGTTTGGTTATTTGCGACACTTTACTTGACCACTCTAAATTTCTTGAAACGGAAAAGGTTTCCGGAGCTAGTTATAAGATGTTATTGACATTGGCGGAAGCTATTGCGTCTGAAGAAACAGGGTTCTACACAAGCCTTCAAATGAATCTACCTGAAATAGAAAAGATTGAGGAATTGTTTTTAGAGAAAACTGAGGAATGGCTCGACATAGTGAAGCGAAAGGACATAGCATCGTTTGCCAGAAAAATGGCACTGGTTAAGAAGAGGTTGAGGAAGGTAAATCCCAATTACGAGCGGGCCTACGAAGTCATGCATAAACTTTTAGGTACCGCTAAAAGTTGAATTTGGATTCCTTGATGGCCGCTTTGTATGACCCCAGAATCTTTACGAAAAGTGTTTTGTCTCTAATACTTTCCAGTGCTTCTCGACATTTTTCTTCGTTCCTATGACCGTCGAAATCTAGATAGAAGTTGTACTCCCAAGGTGTTCGTTTCGTCGGTCTGGATTCGATCTTTGTCAAGTTTATTTCTCTGATAGCAAACTCCCTAAGAACCGCATGTAACGTTCCTGGAATAGATTTAACTGAAAAAATTATGGATGTCTTATTTCCATCCGAATGCGGAGTGTCTTGTTTTGACAGAACAAAGAATCTTGTGTAATTATTTGGAGTATCTCCAATCTCTTTAGAGAGGATTTTCATGTTGTAGATCTCTGCTGCTCTTTTGCTCGCTATAGCGCCAGCATCCATCAACCCTTCCTCTTTTATCATCTTTACACTGCCTGCGGTGTCAAAGGTTGAGATAAGCCTGCATCCCAATTGTTCTAAGAAGTTTCTGCATTGAGCTAAGGCTTGCGGATGGGAGTAAACTGTTTTGATCGAATCTAACTGAGTTCCGGGATGGGCTATAAGGCAATGGGCGATCTTTAGGATTATTTCACCACACACTTTTAGATCGTATTCTAGGAATAGGTCATAGGTCTGGTTTACACTTCCTTCTATGGAGTTCTCGATTGGAACTACTCCATGCCGCGTTTCTTCTTTTTTCACGCTTTTGAAGACTTCTGATAAGCTTCTACAGGGTTTGACTTCCGCTGAGGAGCCGAAAAAAAGGTAGACAGCACTTTCACTATATGCTCCTATTTCACCTTGAAAGGCAACCTTCATGATACATTCTCCGTTTCTTTTCAGGTTCTCAGTTATTGGCTTGCCATCTAATTTGTCTTTCTTATAGATTTGGGATAATATTCACTTTTCAAGACAAGATTTCGTAAGCCTTTGGACTGGTTAAAAAATGAAAAATTTCCTTGGCACAATTAATTGGTTTGTTCTTTTGATCATCTTTGACCTAACAGCCCAAATTTTAACTCTACCAACTTCTGGGACAACAAGATAATGGAGTCTAGTGAAGGGTTATCGCATAAGGTGGTATGCCAAATCCTATGGGAAAATCTAAACTTTCATAGAATTTGGAGAAGTTTAATCAACAGAGGTCACATTTTCCTTCAATCGTTAGTTGGTGAAATGTCACTTGAGAGAAAACTGCAGCTCTTTCTAAAAAATCATTCTATCTCTGAATTTTTTGCCCTACGCTTTTCCTGTAGTTCACGCAACTTTAACAAAGCCTTTCGATACACCTGAATGCTAGCCAAATATTCCTGAAGGTCGATATGTTCGTCAGGGGTGTGGTCAAGACGAGAGTCACCGGGGCCATACGTAACTACGGGTATTTTCAAGGCATTGCCAAGAACGTTCATGTCTCCAGTTCCCGTCTTCCTTGAGAAAGAAGCGTAGTTAAGAGTTGTTTTTCTAATAGCCCAAGCCAGAGCTCGAACAAGAACTGACCTTCGATCAGCTTCAAAGGCACTAGTTACCTCTTTCATCTCCACTTTAACGGAAACTTTCGGATTAGTAGCCTGATATCGCTCAATTCTGTTTTTGACCTCATTGAAAACCTGTTCAGGAGTGAATTGTGGTGGAATTCGAAGTTGAACGTAAATATCGCATTTTGAAGGGACCATGGAAGAAGAGTTGCCTCCATTTATTTTGGTCAGACATGAGGTTATGGAGTAAAAGCGGCTTCCCAACTTCTCTTCACGCAAATGGAGCTTTCGAATTTGCCTCCAAAGTTCCATAGCCTTATCAATCGCGTTGTCAAATAACCATGGGGCAGCTGAATGCCCTGAGGGAGTCTCGCAAGTTATTTTTATGTTCAAAATTCCCTTATACCCAAAAACTATTTTTCCGATGCCGCTTGGCTCTCCAAATATGGCATAATCTGGTTTAATTCCTTCGTTTATGAAATGTTTAATTCCTCTACCTGACCCTTCTTCATCAACCACGCCCACGATAAGAATTCTGCCTGGAAAGTTTTCCTTGGCAAGACCTGATGCGCCTACTATCATTGCAGCTAGAGGCCCCTTTGCATCTACGGCTCCTCTGCCATACAGATTATTGCCTTCTACCCGGACCGGAATGTAGCCCTCAACTGTATCCATATGTCCGCATAACAGAATAACCGGTTTTCCTTGACCGATTTCGCCGATTACATTTCCAACCTCATCCTTACGAACATGAAAACACAGATTCTCCATTTCCTTGAGGAGGAAGTTGGAGATTTCTTCTTCCCCACCAGAAGGGCTGTAAATCTCCAACATTCTAGTTAGAAGAGTAACCGAATACTCGCTCATTCTTTCTTTTCCCCCATAACCGCGTCAAGGACGGCAATTGCTCTGTCAATATGTTCCTTTTCAATAACTAACGGTGGTAAGAATCGCAGAATATTTCTACCAGCGTCCAGGACGAGGACCCCTCGCTCCATAGATTTTAGAATTATGTTCAAAACGTCGAATCTAAATTCCATTCCAATCATAAGACCCAGTCCACGAACCTCTCTAACAACTCTGTATTTAGCCTGCAAATCCTCTAGCTTTTCCTTAAAGTATCTTCCTAGAGTGGCCGCCCTTTCTGGAAGCTTTTCCTCAACCAAAACGTCTATAGCAGCACAAGCAGCCGCGCAGACCAAGGGATTTCCGCCGAAGGTGGTTGAATGTTCCCCAACCTTTAGGGAAGACATGACATCTTCTTCCGCAATTGCCATGCCTATGGGAAGCCCTCCCGCAACCGATTTTGCGAGGCATAGAATATCTGGAGTAACATTCCAATGTTCAAACGCAAAGAACTTTCCAGTACGGCCAAATCCTGTTTGAACTTCATCAAAGATCAGAAGAACACCGGTCTCATTACAAATTTCTCTTAGACCCGAAAGAAAATCTTTCGGAGGAACTCTAATTCCACCTTCCCCTCGAATTGGTTCCACGAGTATAGCAGCAGTTTTTTCCGTAATCGCCGCCCTCACCTTTTCGAGATTGTCTGGAGGAACATGTCTAAAATCAGGAACTAGAGGTTTGAAGGGCTCACGGTATTTCTTATCCCATGTTGCGGACAAAGCGCCCATGGTTTTCCCGTGAAAGGCGCCCATCATAGCAATTATTTCAGGCTTGCCGGAGAATTTGCGGGCTACTTTGATGGCGCATTCAACTGCTTCCGCGCCGCTGTTAGCGAGAAAAACTTTGTTGAGACTTTTTGGTGTTATTTGGGTAATCTTTTGCAAGAGCTTTGACCTGATGTCGTTATAGAATGATGAGTGACAGGAAATTAGGATTTCTACCTGTTTTTTTACCGCATTTACAACTTTCGAGTGGGAATGGCCAACTACACAGACTCCGTAACTGCCGGTGCAGTCGATGTATTCTTTGCCGTTTATATCCCAGACTAGGGCTCCTTTTCCCCTAGTAAGGATTAACGGTCTTTTGGCGTAGACGTTTGCCATAAGTTTCTCTTCAAGGTCTATGATTTCTTTCTCATTCACGGCTTATCACGGTACCACATTCGTTTTTCAGCGAAGAGGAGATTGGCAACTTTTCGAGTCCGGGGGATATTAAGACTTGGCCTACGCCTTGGTTCAGGGCTTCCATAGCTGCATAGACTTTGGTAATCATGCCCCGTCCAATCTTAGGTAGGATTTCCTTTACCTCAGAAAGACTCAGCTTTTGAACCAGCTTTCCGTCTAGGATCAAGCCCTTTACATCTGTTAGAAGAATGAGTCGATCTGCTTTTAGGGCTCCAGCAACGTAGGCTGCTGTTCTGTCTCCATCCAAATTAAGGGGTTCAAATTCTTCGCCCATGGCAATCGGCGCTATGACAGGAACATAATCATTGTCGATGAGAAGCCGTAATAAAGGAACATTGACTTCGCTTATCTTCCCAGTATATCCTCCATCAATAACTCTTTTTCTTCCTCGCTCATCAACAATGACTAGACGCTTTTTCCGTTTCGCTCGCATGAGGAGCCCATCTAAGCCAGAGAGCCCCACACCCGCTATGCCTTGCCTCTGAAGGATTGAAACGATCTTCTTGTTGATACTTCCAGCCATGACCATCGTAAATATCTCGATGGTTTCCTTGTCGGTGTATCGACTGCTGAAACCGTCTGGTGAAACTACAAACTCCTGTTTCTTGCCCATTTTGGACGCTATTTTAGTGACTTCTTTTCCTCCACCGTGAACAAGAACGATGTGGTTTTTGGAAAGAACATTTTTTATGTCGGACACAAGTTCGGAAGCAACTCCTTCTAGTATGCTTCCACCTACCTTCACTACGATTAACATCGTCGTCACATCGGATGAAAACCCATGCTTTCTAACCCGGTTTTTTCGTCAACGCCTAGAAGAACGTTTAAGCATTGGACTCCTTGACCAGCTGCCCCCTTCAGAATGTTGTCTATTGCCGATAATATTATGAGGCGATTTGCGCGGGGGTCAAGTTCAAAGCCGATGTCGCAGAAGTTTGTTCCTAGTACAATCTTAGGGTCAGGCAACCGATATGGTCCTTTCTTGTATCTCACGAAGCGTATGAATGGTTCATGTTGGTAGTTTGAACGATAAATCTTCCAAACCTCTTTTATTGTTAAGGGTTTCGTGAGGAAAACGTGAATGGTTGCGAGAATGCCGCGAACTATGTTAACTGCGTGAGGAGAAAAAGAAATTATGACGGGTTCTTTTGTAAGAAGGTTGAGTTCTTGTTCCATTTCCGCAATATGCCTATGCTCCACCGTTTTGTAAGGCCTTACTCCTCCAAATCTTTCGGGGTGATGAGATGAAAGGGAAGGATTTCTGCCTGCACCTGAAGAACCGATTTTTGCGTCAACAACAATTCTGTCTTTTTCTATAACGTTGGCCTTCACTATTGGGGCTAATCCGAGAATGGTTGCAATTGCCATACATCCTGGACACGCTATGAGGCGGGCTTTCTTTATTTCTTGACGATGAAGCTCGGTTGAACCATAGACTGCTTCTTTTAATAACTTTGGATGAGAATGTTCCCAACCGTACCATTTAATATAATCAGCAGGGTTTTTCAAGCGAAAATCTGCGCTCATATCAATAACCTTTAGCTCCATTTCGAGCAATGTAGGAACCAGATTTACTGAACTGCCATGGGGCGTCGCCATGAACACTAGGTCGCAATTCTTTGCGATGCCAGAAGAATCTAGGGAAAGAAACTTCAGTTGCGTTGCTCCTCTGAGGTTTGGATGAACATTGAAAACATATTGACCTGCATATTTACGGGAAACAACTGTTGTTACCTCTACTTCTGGATGGGAAAGTAGAAGGCGTAGAAGTTCTCCACCAACGTATCCTGAGCCTCCGATTATTCCTACTCTCATTTCTCTCTTCATTCTCCATAATCAGATTCGATAATACTCTGAGCTCCTTTAAGTAACGGCACCGCCAAATTGATCCCCGCAGCCAATCTTGTTTGTTCCCAGAATTCGGGGCAAGCGTTTGCTTCATGGAACATGATTTTATACCTATTTCTCTCGATACTTTCTTCAATTATTTTCTTAATGTTCCCATATGCTTCTTGGCTTTTGTAATTCTGAAAAGCTTCTTCCAGTTTTTTGTTCCAACTTGAAAAGTCCCTCTTTTTGGTTTTGTAACGCTTAGTCGTTTTTACTGCATCGAATGATGATTCCAGTTTTTTAAACTCTGCCTTGACGTATTCATCGTCACAAATTTTCTCTTCACCAATGTCAATCATCGCATCGAAGGCCAAAAGCCAAGCCTTACTTTTTTTTCCAATGGCTTTGCCACACTTAACCGCTAGATCCCTAATGTGGGGCGGCAAGTTAACGCCAAATACCATGTTACCGAGGAATGTGTTTGTTCTAAAGTCTTTAAATCCCGCCCTTGCCAATGCAGTTGGATGACACTTTGGTGCCTTCTTATTTTCTTTTGTAACTATTATTCTCAAGTCATAGAACCATTTTTGAATAAATTTTTGAGCGAGAACACCCACTGGATTTGTTATTGACGGTTCGGTTTCTCTCAGAATTGTTAAAAGATCGTTTCGTTTTCTGGCGAGTCTAACATCTTTTCCGTGGGTGCCAGCGTCTGGTTTAATTACAATGCTTCCATTACCGATTTCCTGTTGCATTAGATCAGCGATTTCTTCCTCGTTATGGATCTCGCCTCCACCAATCATAGGTTCATGGGGATCACATGGAACGTAAACTGTTTGAGGAATTTCGATTCCCATCTTCCAGAAAAGAAGGAGAGTCCTTAATTTGCTGAAGCAAATGTATTCGACGGCCAAAGGATTTATCACACTTTTGCCGAAGGCTTCTAGTATGTTTACTGCGAAGAATCTCCGATTTTTACTCTGCGCTCTGTTTAGTATCACAGTTACATCTTTGATGACCTTGGAATAATCCTCTCCCTTGCTTCTGACGCTATATCTGTCTTTGTTCAAGCGAACTGCAACCTTACGGAAGGGAATATACGCAAGGTTTATTCCCATCTCTTCTGCGGTTACTTTTATTCCCATTTCATCGGTTTCGGAACGTTCATACAGAATTCCGATGCTCATCTGTTTTCTTACATCCTATTTCCAAATTTTCATTCAAATATCGGTTTTCTCTCTCAACCCCTGTTTTGGATGAGCGAATGTTAATAAAGAAAAGATGGGTTATTCTCCCCAGTCTTCCCCTTCAATTCCCAGTTCTTGGAGTTCCACAGATTCTCCCTGTATCTGTTTCACTTCGAGTTCGAGTCCACAGCTGGGGCAGGTCAGAATTTCTCCTTGCAGTATGTCTTCTGGGATTTCAAGTTCCATGTCGCAATCGGGGCACTTAGCATTATTCACTGTTTCCACCTCTCGATTTGGTTGACCTCACTATAGAAATCGATGTTATTTATAAGGATTTCGGATTTTCAACTCATTATTTTTGACTAATTTCTAACAAATTATACGGAATTCGTAAATAATATGTCCGCGTAGTTAATGATGCCTTTTCCGCATTTCGGTTACTAATAACTTTATCGTCCTATTGCGTAGCTATTCTCCCCAATCTTCGCCTTCTACTACCAGTTCTTCAAGCGTTACAAAATCGCTTTTGATTTGTTTTACTTCAAATTCAAGTCCACAGCCATGGCAGGTTACGATTTCGCCTATAACGACGTTTTTCGGAATTTCAAACTCTGTGTCGCAGTCGTAGCATTGCATTCTTTCATCGTTGGTAAGGACCACCTTTTCAGTCAATGTATCAACCTCCATTAGAGCTTTCATAGTTGTCAAACCATGTTATGGATTCGGAGAACATCTCAATGCTTTTATGGGTTTCGGTCAATAATATGATAAATTGGGCAAAAGTGACCAATATGGGTCAAAATATTTGCGCGCGCGTTGTTTTTACCTAACTTATTGTTGTATACAATCTCTGATTTGGGCAAAGCGAATTACAGCAAAGTTATTCGAGCTGTCCAACGTGCTGGTTGAGTACGATTTTCGTTCCAAACAAGCTTCCAAATCTCAGAAATCGTTAAATTTTTCCGCATCTCAACTATAAAAGCGGTGGAGAAAATGGATGATACTGACAGGGAGATAATTAGAATCCTTAGAAATGATGGACGAGCCACCTATAGTGAAATTGGAAAAAGGATTGGTTTGTCCGAAGGAGCAGTTAGGAAAAGAATTAAGGCGCTAATTGATTCTGGCGTAATAAGGCGGTTCACCATAAAAGTCGGGCTTACAGAAGGCGCGGAAGCGATGGCTCTGCTTTCAATAAAACCATCCTTTCCGACATCAGACGTTTCGAAGCTATTGAAGAATTTCCGTAATGTTGAAACTGTTTACGAGACTACAGGCCAATACGACATTGCTGCCATCATATCCGGTTTGAACATAGTAGAGGTTAATGAATGCATTGAAGAAATTCGCCGAGTAGAAGGGGTTGTAAGCACGAACACGATGATTATTCTACGTAGCTGGTAGTCGAAAGCCAACGGGAATCATAGCCTCCTTCGCACCTTCGTTTAAATCATATTAGAAATCCTCTTTCACATTCGTTTATGTAACTTCAGACTTCCCTCTTCCCTACCGTAAATTCATCCAGTTTTTGTTGGTTTTCCTTTACACTTATATACATAAAAGCTCGGAATCCTTATATTTGGCACACAAACATTCTACGTAAAACTCGGAATCGAATAGTCGTGGAGAAACGAAGAGCGCATGTAGAATCAGTAAAAGTGAGTGAGGAGGAAAAATGGTATGAAGAAGAGTGTAACTCAAAAGATATTGGAAGAGCATTTAGTTGAGGGAAAATTTGAACCTGGCGAAGAGATAGCCATTAGACTGGACCAAACTTTGACACAAGATGCAACTGGAACCATGGCCTATCTTCAATTTGAGGCAATGGGAATGTCAAAGGTCAAAACTGAGCTTTCTGTGAGCTATATTGATCACAACACAATCCAAGTGGGGTTTGAGAATGCAGATGACCATCTTTACCTTCAATCAATCGCAGCCAAGTATGGCATGCTGCTGTCGAGGGCGGGAAACGGGATTTGCCATCAAGTTCACCTTGAGCGGTTTGGTAAACCAAGAAAGACATTGTTAGGATCCGATAGCCACACGCCTACTGCAGGTGGATTAGGGATGATCGGTATTGGAGCTGGAGGATTGGATATTGCTGTTGCCATGGGGGGCGAGCCATTCTATCTTACTTGCCCAAAGGTAATCAAAATAAATTTAAAGGGAAAATTAAGGCCCTGGGTCTCTGCAAAAGATGTGGTTCTAAAGGTTTTGGAAGTCTTCACCACAAAAGGCAATGTCGGTTGCGTATTTGAATATGGCGACGAAGGGGCAAAAACGCTTTCTGTTCCTGAAAGAGCAACAATAACAAACATGGGCGCGGAATGTGGAGTCACGACTTCTGTTTTTCCATCTGATGATATTACAAAACGGTTTCTAAAAATGCAAGATAGAGAAAAGGATTGGGTCGAAGTCAAGGCTGATGAAGATGCGGAATATGACAAGGTGGTTGACATTGATCTAAGCGAGATAACCCCACTTGCAGCTTTTCCACACAGCCCTGGAAACATCAAGACGGTAGAAGAGTTGCAGGGAATGAAAGTAAATCAAGTATGTATCGGAAGTTGCACAAACTCTTCCTATAAAGATCTGATGACTGTTGCAAAAATATTGAAAGGGAAGAAAGTTCATCCGTCTGTTAGCTTCGTCATTTCCCCTGGCTCAAAACAAGTAATTGAGAACCTTGCCAGGAAAGGAGCATTAGCAGATCTGTTGTCTACTGGAGCGAGAATTACAGAACCCGTCTGCGGATTCTGCATTGGAAACAGCCAGTCGCCTCAAACGAATGCTGTTTCAATTCGTACATCTAACAGAAATTTCTTTGGTCGTTCTGGAACAAAAAGTGCAGAGCTATATTTGACAAGTCCTGAAACAGCTGCTGCAGCAGTCATCACAGGGGAAATGACAGATCCGAGAGATCTTGGAATGGATTATCCTCAAGTGGAGATGCCTGAGAAATTCTATATAGATGACAGCATGATTGTCGCTCCTTCGGACACACCAGAGCAGGTTCAGATATATCGGGGTCCAAACATTGGAGAACCGCCGTCTAATCCCCCGATGCCAGCTAACATATCTGGAATCGTCACCATCAAGGTGGGAGACAAAATCACCACAGATCACATCATTCCAGCTGGGAGCAGAATGAAATACCGGTCTAACGTGCCTAAGTACTCCGAGTTTGTGTTTGAAATAATTGATGACACCTTCTACAAAAGAGCTGTGGAATATAGAGATAGAGGAAAACACAACATCATTGTAGGAGGAGTAAGTTATGGCCAAGGTTCTTCACGGGAGCACGCAGCTTTGTGCCCAATGTTTTTAGGAGTAAAAGCTGTCATCGCGAAATCTTTTGAGCGAATACATTCAGCAAACCTAATCAATTTCGGAATTATTCCCTTGACTTTCAAAACAGAATCTAACTATGACGAAATAGATTCTGGAGATGAAATCCAGATTTCCAACATTAGGAAATTGATATCCAAGAATGAGCTACTTATTGTGAAGAATCTTACAAAGGGAAAAGACTTAGAAGTAGACTATGAGCTGTCGGAAAGACAACGTAACATCCTTCTTGCTGGCGGAATGCTTTCCTACATAAAAAACAAATAGAAACGTTAGAAGGAAGTGACTGGAGGCAGAAAATTTGGCTCAAAGAGGAATACGTGAATATCATGGAAAGAAGATGATTGCAAAATATTGGTCTGAATACTTGAAAGACCTTGAAAAATATGAGGGAAAAGTAACGTTGGTTGATCCGAAAACATCTATTGACGACCTCGCCGAACATAATCCTTGGTTAAAAAAAGAAAGTTTGGTGGTCAAGCCAGATCAATTGATCGGAAAGAGAGGGAAACATAACCTCATACTTCTCAATGCCTCCTTTGAAGAGGCAAGGAAATGGATAGAGGAGCGAATGAACAAGGAGATTACAATAGGAGAGGTAACGGATAAACTCTCTCATTTTCTGGTTGAACCCTTTGTTCCCCATGACAGAAATAAGGAATATTATGTCGCCATAACCTCAAATAGAAGAGGCGATGCTATCCATTTCTCAGCTCATGGAGGAGTAGACATTGAGGAAGTTTGGGATACCGTTGTGATAATACAGGTTCCCATACTCTCTAACATTGATGATATCAAAATAAAGGAAAAACTACCCAGAGATCTCCCGGAAGAAGAAAAAGATAGGATTACCGAGTTCATCAAAGGGTTGTTCAGGTTTTATTCTGATCTTGGTTACGCCTATCTCGAAATAAATCCTCTGATAGTAACTAAGAGAGGCCTAATTCCGGTAGATACGGTTGCACGTCTGGATGACACAGCCCAATTTATGTGTGGCAAGAAGTGGGGAGACATAGAATTCCCAGCGCCTTTTGGAAGAAGACTCACCAAGGAAGAAAAATTCATTAAGGATATGGATGAAAAAAGCGGGGCTTCTTTGAAACTAACCGTGCTGAACCAAAAAGGAAGAGTCTGGACGATTGTAGCCGGCGGTGGAGCCAGCGTGGTCTACACAGACACTGTTTTTGACTTAGGTTTTAAAGACGAACTGGCAAATTATGGAGAATACAGCGGGAATCCGTCTACAGATGAGACATATCAATATACCAAGACAATCCTTGATCTCATGACAAGGGAAATAGATCCTAAAGGAAAAATCCTTCTCATCGGAGGCGGTATTGCAAATTTCACTGACGTTGCTAAGACGTTTACAGGCATAATAAAGGCTTTGAAGGAATACAGGAAGAACCTCATCGACAACAAGGTTGAAATTTATGTTCGAAGGGGTGGGCCAAACTATCAGGAAGGATTAAGAAACATGAGACAACTTGGAAGGACCCTTGGCGTTCCCGTCAAAGTATTCGGACCTGAGGCCCATATGACGTCAATAGTTCCCATGGCACTTAAGAGAAATAGAGGGTGACAAAGATAAAAATGGAAGATTACAAATTATTTGATGAAAACACGCAGGCTATTATTTTTGGATATCAGCAAAAACCTATTCAAAGGATGCTTGACTTTGACTATGCCTGTGGAAGAGAGACTCCAAGCGTTGCAGCAATCATTGACCCGACGAGAGGCGGATATCATAAATGTTTCTGGGGACCTGAAGAAATTATCCTACCAATATATACAACAATCAAAGAGGCGTCATCTAATCATCCCCAAGCTCATGTGATGATCAATTTCGCGTCGTTCAGATCGGCTTATCCCAGGACAAAAGAAGCCTTTGAAATCGACAATATACGAACAGTTGTGATCATTGCTGAAGGAATTCCTGAAAGATACACAAAAGAGCTTATCGCAATTGCGAAACAAAAAGGAAAATGGATAATTGGTCCTGCAACGGTTGGCGCCATAAAGGGAGGAGCCTTCAAAGTAGGAAATACCGGGGGCATGATTGATAACATCATAGCATCTCGTTTACACCGACCGGGAAGTGTTGCGTTTATATCAAAATCAGGGGGACTACTTAACGAATTAAACAACATCATTTCCCGAAACAGCGACGGCGTCTATGAAGGCATTGCCATTGGAGGAGATCTTTACCCAGGCAGCACTTTCATAGACCATATAATGAGATATGAAAAAGATCCAGATGCGGCCATGATCGTCCTCCTCGGCGAGGTTGGAGGCAAAGACGAATATGATGTTGTAGCCGAACTAAAAAAGGAAAAGATAACGAAACCTCTTGTGGCATGGTGCATAGGGACATGTTCAAAAATGTTTCCAACTGGTGTACAGTTTGGTCATGCCGGGGCAAAGGCAAGAACGGATTTAGAAACAGCTGACGCAAAAAATCAAGCACTGAAAAAAGCAGGCGCCATCGTTCCAGATTCCTTCGATGATCTTGGTGATAAAATAAAAAGAACTTTTGCAAAACTGGTGAAAGAAGGTAAAGTTAAGCCAAGGCCTGACAGGGAGCCACGGGCAATACCTATGGATTTCAATAAGGCCCTTGCCCAGGGTAAAATAAGGGTGGCAACCAACTTCATCAGTACAATCACTGATGAGAGAGGGGATCAACCTCTTTATGCAGGCATACCGTTAACTGATGTTATCGAAAATGGCTATGGAATTGGCGGAGTCATTGGTCTTCTGTGGTTTAAGAAAAAATTTCCAAATTGGGCTAGAGGTTTTATTGAACTGGTTTTGCAAATAGTAGCTGATCATGGTCCCGCAGTATCAGGTGCCCACAACGCCATTATAGCTGCGAGAGCGGGAAAGGATCTAATATCCTCCTTAGTAAGCGGTCTCCTAACAATTGGCCCACGATTCGGAGGAGCAATTGATGGAGCAGCCTATTGGTTTAAAAAGTTTCATGACGAGAAGAAGGATCCAGATGAGATGGTTGGCGAGATGAAAGCAATGAACATTCTAATCCCTGGAATTGGCCATCGGGTTAAGTCAGTGATAAACCCAGATAAAAGAGTAGAGATGCTTAAAGAATATGCAGGAAAGAATTTCCTAAAAACCGAATACTTGGATTTCGCTCTGAAAGTTGAAAAAATAACCACTGCAAAAAGAGATAATCTAATTTTAAACGTGGATGGATGCGTAGGAATTCTTTTCCTTGACCTGCTAAACAGCATAGGTTTCTCAAAGAAGGAAATCAGCGGCATCATAGAAACCGGAGCTTTAAATGGGCTATTTGTGCTCGGCCGCAGCATCGGCTTCATGGGTCATATTTTGGATCAAAAACGCCTTAAAACAGGGCTGTATCGGCACCCGTGGCACGACATTCTTTATTTATCTCCGAAGAAAGAAGAATTAGAAGAAGAAGCTAAAAGATGGGGAGATTAAAAATGAGAAATGAAATTGAGGAAGCAAAGGAACATTTTGGAAAGCTATTGGAAGAACAGCTTGAAAGAGTCGAACGCATGAAAAAAGCAGAGGATTGGATAGACTATACCAAAACAAAACCAATAATATTAGGAATCATTGGTGGAGATGGAATTGGCCCATACATTGCCAAGGAAGCAAAACGCATTCTAGAATTTCTGATGAAAGAAGAGCTTGAAAACGGGAAGATTGAATTCAGAGTAATTGAGGGATTGACAATTGAGAACCGCGCGAAAGTCATGAAGGCGATTCCTGATGATATTTTGGAAGAGATCAAAAAATGTCACGTCATACTTAAGGGCCCACTGTACACTCCTAAGAAGGGGGACGAATGGCCGAATATTGAGAGCGCGAACATTGTAATGCGGCGAGAACTTGATTTGTTTGCAAACGTGAGACCAGTAAAAGTTCCCAAGGAAGGGATAGACTGGATATTCTTCAGGGAGAATACAGAGGGGGCATACATACTTGGAGGGAAAGGTGTGAATGTTACTAATGATCTTGCCATTGACTTTAAGGTCATAACAAGCCAAGGTTCTGAAAGAATAATTCGAATGGCATTCGATTATGCCAAGAGAAACAGAATCAACAAGGTAACAGTCGTGACAAAGGCAAATGTCGTGAAAACAACTGATGGAAAATTTCTCAGCATAGCCGGGCAGGTAGCTAGAGATTATCCCGAAGTGGAATGGGATGACTGGTTTATTGATATAATGACTGCCAAACTTGTGGATTCAAAGAGGAGGACGCAGTTCAGGGTAGTGGTGCTGCCAAATCTTTATGGAGACATTATAACTGATGAAGCAGCTGAATTTCAGGGAGGCGTTGGCACAGCTGGAAGTGCAAATGTTGGCAAGAGATATGCAATGTTTGAGGCGATACATGGTACAGCTCCAAGAATGGTTGAGGAAGGAAGAGCCAAGTATGCTGATCCATCTAGCATCCTGAGAGCTACTGTTATGCTCTTAAATCACATTGGTCAGGCTGATAAAGCTAAGAAACTTGAGATGGCTCTTGACATCTGTGGTCAGTATGAGAAGAAGCTTGACATAACAGGAAGATCGGATGGGGCTACTGGAGCAGAGTTTGCTGATTATGTTATGAAGACAATCAGGGATCCACAAGTAGAAAGTAAGTGGCAAAGCTATCAATAACTCCTAAATCTTGGCCATGGAGACGCCAAATAGAATTCTTTTTAAGAAAGCAAAATCGATTCGCATGCAACTTGCGGTTGTGAATCAGTCTTTTCGATTCTTCACCGTGAGTGGTTTCAGCAGTTGACTTACGGATTTTGAAAAGAATTTAATCTTTTCGTATTCTAAAGATCTAAAATTTTCGAAAGAAATATATATTCGTGCGTTTTCTATACTGTGCTAACTTGAGTTAAGATACATACTAAAGGACGGAGTGTTTGATTGGAAGAGGAATACCTTGACGAGCGGGGAGAAAAGATCTTAAGAATGTTAAAGAGACAAGGAATCCTCCCGAGTCCATACAACTTTGTCGGCTATAATTCCCCCTCAATAGACGAATACATCGTACACGACAGTACTTTGAGGGAAGGGGAACAGACACCCGGCGTCGTCTTCAGCATAGAAGATAAACTGAAGATTGCCGAGAAATTGGATGAGGTGGGAATACAACAGATAGAATCTGGATTTCCAATAGCTTCAGATAAACAAAGAAGAGGCATTAAAGCCATAGTGAAAATGAACTTGGATGCCCAGATATCTGCCTTTGCAAGAGCGAGGCATGAAGATATAGATGTTGTTGCTGATACTGGTGCCGACGGAGTCATAGTGTCCTTATCAATATCTCCCTATCACAGAAAATACAAGTTTCATGACATGAGCCAACAAGAGTATCTCTACAAACTGGCTGACTCAATTAGTTATGCAGAGAGCTACGGGCTATTTGTCATATACAGCGCAGAGGACACAACCAGAGAAAATGACTTGAACTTCTTGAAAAAAGCTTTCAAAACAGCAGAGGAAGCTGGAGCAGACAGGGCTAGAATCGTTGACACATTGGGATGCATAAGCCCTGGGGGAATGGCGTATCTGGTAAGAGAAATAAAAAAGGCTATAGATATTCCAATCGAGATACACTGCCACAACGATTTGGGATTGGCCTTGGCGAATTCCATGGTTGCTGTGGAAGTTGGAGCGTCAACAGTGTCATCATCTATGAATGGAATTGGAGAAAGAGCAGGAATCGCCGCCACCGAAGAAGTTATTCCTGCGTTACATGTATTATTCGGAATGAGCCAGTTTGAGATGAGTCGATTAGTTGAAGTGTCAGAACTTGTTGAAGACATCACCGGAATAAGAATATCACCCACTAAACCAATAACAGGTGAAAACG
>JABAOC010002473.1_pt7 | contig 49745 bp, 48 predicted proteins | sample 7062161 | NCBI WGS metagenome assembly JABAOC01 (sample SAMN14538625, study PRJNA623070) | marine sediment metagenome | biome: marine biome [ENVO:00000428]; feature: marine pelagic biome [ENVO:01000023]; material: deep marine sediment [ENVO:00002113] | place: India: Gulf of Khambhat ... | reverse complement strand
TGGAGGGCCGAGCGGCTATTCAGGCATGGCTTGAGGCGCTTCCGACCGTGACGCAGGACGAACTCCGTCTGGTGGAGGTAACGGGTCGCGGTGAAATCGCCTACGGGCGGGGAACGTATACTCTGACAGTCATGCCGGAAGGCGCGCCCGAGCCGATTACGGATCGCGGCAAGTACGTCGCGATCTTTCGGAAGCAGCCCGACGGCTCGTGGCTGATTGCGGTGGACATCTGGAACTCGGACCAGCCGCTGCCCCAAGAGGGCTCAGGTACCTAGACCGGTCGCGCGGGGGTTAGGGTAGTCACGGAAGGTCGTAAGCGGCGGCGCTGGGTTACAACAACGAAAGGTGGCGGTTTCGGCGGAAACGAAACCGCCATCAAAATCGCCATCAAACAAGACCGCGAATGTCCCAAAGAGTAACGCGCCCGGGAAGACTCGAACTCCCAACCTTCTGATCCGTAGTCAGACGCTCTATCCAATTGAGCTACGGGCGCGTGGTTACCCCGCCCGGTCCTTCGCCGACCGGTCAACCCAGGTGGTGGTTTTCCCGGGTAGTTTTTCCGGCCGATCTGCGGGGTACGTGCCGGAACGATAACCGGGACAGTACCGGCGGTCCAGTCCCCGGGGGGATCTCACGATCGGGGCCCGACTCCCGCCCCCACCGACGTCTAACGCGCTCCAGCGCGTGGCGTTATCTTTCCGGTGCCCATCAACCCAAGTACCGGGAGGTCACTATGAGTACGCGATCCGTACTGCTCGCGGCGCTGGCGCTCGCCCTGGTGAGCACGGCCTGCCAGCCGCCGGCGCAGGAGGTTGCCGGGTTGTCCGAGGAGGACATTGCGGCGATCAATACGATGATGGAGGAGCTCCGGACGGCCGAGCTCGCGGGAGATTGGGAGGCCGTCAGCGGCTTCCTGACGGAAGACTTCGTCTACTTTCCCTCAAACCTGCCGATGATGGAGACCCGTGCGACGTGGTTAAGCTGGGTCGAGACCCTCGGGATCTCTATGCAGGAGCTGACCTTCACGCCCCTAAAGATCGAGGGGCGGGGCGACCTCGCCTATCTCGCTGGCACCATCACCGAGGTCTATACGGTAGGCGAAAGCGAGGAACCGGCGGAGACTACGGCAAAGTTCGTCTGGATCCTGGAGAAGCAGGCCGACGGATCGTGGCTCATCGATCTGGCCATCTGGAACACGGATGTGCTGATGCCGGCACTGGAGTCGGAGACCTAGACGCCGCGCGGAGGCTAGACGGCGACGTCTGAGGCGTGGTGGTTTTCGCGGTGGTTTTCAGATTGCCGGGCGGACGATAACGAGCTTCCGCCCAGCAACGCAGGTACCGGGAGCTAACCATGAGCACGCGATCCGTAACCTTCGCGGCGCTGGAGCTCGCCCTGGTGAGCACGGCCTGCCAGCCACCCGCTCAGGAACCGGCAGGGCTGTCCGAGGAGGACGTGGCGGCGATCAGGGCCGGCTACGAGCCATTTGCCCAAGCGGTGTTGGCTGGCGACTGGGCGACCGTCGCAGGGTTTTATGCCGAGGATGCGGTTTTCATGCCCCCGAACGAGCCGGCGGTGGAGGGCCGAGCGGCTATTCAGGCATGGCATGAGGCACTCCCCCCCATGACGCAGTTCATCCTCCGACCGATAGAGATCGACGGGCGCGGCGATTTCGCCTACGCGCGCGCAACGCATTCGATCATCTTCACGCCGGAGGGTGCGCCCGAGCCGATCCGGGACATCGGCAAGATTGTCTCTATCTTTCAGAAACAGCCGGACGGCTCGTGGCTCACAGTGGTGGACATCTTCAACTCGGACCATCCCCTCCCCGAGGAGGGCCCGGGGACCTAGCCGCCGCCCTTCTTGCGCTGGACCCGCCAGGTGCCCTCGTAGGCCGGGCCGTGGGCGGGGCGTGAGACGAATGTGCCCTCGATCACGTCACCCAGCAGCCGGCCGGTGAAGGTGGTATAGACGGCGCAGCCGCAATCGGGGTCCTTGTAGGGCTCCAAGGTGCCGCTCACGACCCCGTACTCGATGCGCACGAAGCGGATCCGCAGAACCTCCGGAACGGGGGCGTCGCGAGCCGCGGCCGCCGGGTGTTCCGCCGGGCCCAACGGCCGGGTCCAGCCGCGCGGGACCATCGTCACGTCGCCACGGGCTGTGTCTCTGCCGGCCTCGAGCTTGAAGATGATGGTGCCGTGCCGGTCGACTACCGGGCTGTCGTAGTTGCCGTGCCATTCGCCGGCCAACTGGAGTAGCTCGGCCTGGTCGGCGACGACCGGGACGGGACCCGGCGCCGTCGAGCATGCCGCAACGAGCGCCACGCTAAGCGCCACAAGCATCTGATAGCGGACCGGCATCGCCCTCCCTCCGGCGGCTCCATCCCTGGACGAACAAGGCCGCGACCCGGGTTCTGCCGCACCCCGTGTCAGCGGCTGCTCGGCCCAAAATGCCCACGACAGGACTCGAACCTGTACGCCCCGAAAGGCACCAGCCCCTCAAGCTGGCCTGTCTACCAATTCCAGCACGTGGGCGAGGCTACGGATGCTCGGAGGGGGATTCGAACCCCCACGGGATTGCTCCCACAGGATCCTGAATCCTGCGCGTCTGCCAATTCCGCCATCCGAGCGTAACTCAGAATCCATTGCCAGGCAACAGGTTCCGGAACCACGGCCCACTCGACCGGCTCGGCGGCGGGCCCGCTGAGCCGCTATGGCAGGCCGGATCTCTCTGTCGTCTTGGCGAGGCGTAACATAGTGGCATCGTCGGGGATTTGGTAGGCCTGGCGGGTGGTTCGAGGCTTCCCCGGGCCCCGGGCGCTAATCGTGAAAAAAATCTCACAAGGGGGTTGACGGGCCCGAAAACGGCGCTACAATGGGGAGGTGGGCTAAACGTGAAAAAAATCTCACAAAGCCCCAGGGCGGCTATTTCGGATCCTAGGAGGGGATTTGGCGCGACTTCGGAGGGTGGTTCTCGAGCGGTTGATGCGGTACTACCGCTGGCTGACCGAGTCATCGTTCAAGAAGCCGCTGAAGACCGTGACGAGTGCCCAGATCGCGGAGGCGCTAGACGTCGACCCCACGCAGGTCCGCAAGGATTTCGGGGCCATAGGGCTCTTGGGGATGGGGCGGGTCGGGTTCGAGGTGTGCGAGGTGTGCCGTGGCATCCGGCATGTGCTGGGCTTCGACCGGACATACGAGGCCGTGCTGATCGGCGGCGGCCACCTGGGCAGCGCGCTGGCGGCGTACAAGAACTTTGCCAGGTATGGCCTGGAGATCGTTGCGGTGTTCGACAACGACAAGCGGAAGATAGGCAGCAAGGTCGCGGGGTGTACGGTACGATCGATGAAATCGTTGAAGCCGTTCATCCGCAAGCGCGAAATCCGGCTCGCCATCCTGACCACCCCCGCGGAGGTATCTCAGAAGGTGGTGGATCGCCTGGTCTCGGCTGGGGTCAAGGCGATCTGGAACTTTGCGCCGACTCAGGTGACGGTCCCGCCCGACGTGCTGGTGCGTAACGAACATATCTCGCTGGGTCTGTCCGAGATCGCCTACCATCTCGCGCAGGAGGATTGATCCCTTCGCAGCTGCCTTGGCCTACCCTCACATCGAGCTTGTGCGTGCTGGATGGCGAGATTAGGGTGCAGCTGTCCGGTCGAATTGAGGTTTTATGCTGATTCTCGTCGCACATGGCAGTCGTGATCCGAAATGGCGGGCCTCGGTCGAGAGCATGGCTGATTCGCTGCAGGCCGCTGTCGGCCCCGACAAGGTGCGGCTTGCGTATATGGACCATACGCCTCCGGCGCTGGATGAAGTGGTCTCCGAGGCGGTGCAAAGGGGAGTGGCGCGAGTGAGAGTGTTGCCGTTGTTCCTTGCAGACGAAGGCCATGTGGATCGCGACATTCGTCCCATAGTCGACCGACTGCGCGAGACCCATCAATCTGCGGAAATCGAGCTCCTGCCCGCTTTGGCTCAACACGGAACCTTCAAGGAGTTCCTGGCCAAGCTTGCCCTGGAGGAGACAGGGTCGAACGAATGACGACGACACGCAGCACCCCTCCGGGCAAAGTCTATCTGGTGGGCGCCGGTCCCGGCCATCCCGGCCTGATAACGCTGCGCGGCGTTGAATGCCTGAGGCAGGCCGACGTCGTGTTGTATGACTACCTCGTCAACCCGGTCATCGTCGAGCATGCCCCGCTGTCGGCGGAGCTGGTTGGGCTGGGTCACCACAAGCTGGGGCGCGCCGCCTCGCCGGCCGAGATTACCGCACGGATGCTCGAAGAGGCCCGCAAAGGCCGCACGGTCGTGCGACTGAAAGGCGGGGATCCATCGGTGTTCGGGCGCGGCGCCGACGAAGAAGAAGCGCTGCGTGCGGCGGGTATCCCGTATGAGATCGTTCCTGGTATCACGGCCGGGCTCGCCGTCGCCGCCTATTGTGAGATCCCCATAACGCACCATGCTGAGGCCTCGGCTGTCGCGATGATCACAGGCCGCGAGCGCGACGAGAAAGGCGAGTCGCATCTCGGCTGTGGCCTGGCCGATTTTCCCGGCACGCTCATCTACTACATGGGCGTGCGGCGGGCTGCCGACTGGAGCAGTGCTCTGATCGAGCAGGGCAAGCCGCCCGAGACCCCGGTGGCGATCGTTCGCTGGTGCTCTCGGGCGCAGCAGCAGACGGTGCGTTGTACTTTGGGCACGGTCGCGGAGGCCGTTGAACAGCATGATGTTGCACCGCCGGCCGTGATCGTGGTCGGCTCGGTAGTCGACCGTGCCCCGGAGGTTTCCTGGTTTGCCTCGCGCCCTTTGGCCAGCGCGCGGGTTCTGGTGACCGGATCGCCGGGTACGGCCGAACCGCTGCGCGATGGGCTGACCGCGCTGGGGGCGGACGTGCTCACGCGGCCGACGATCCGCGTCACCGATCCTCCCGACTGGGGGCCGGTCGACGCAGCGCTGGGTCGGCTGGACGAGTACGACTGGCTTGTGTTCTCCAGCGCCAACGGCGTTGACTACCTACTGCGGCGGCTCGCTGAGCGTGGAGGTGACGTGCGGTGGCTTGGGGGCGTCAAGCTGGCGGCCATAGGCACGGGGACGGCGGAGCGGTTGGCCCGTTACAGCCTGCGGGCCGACCTGTTGCCCGAGCAGTTCGTGGCCGAGTCGTTGGCTCGGGCGCTGGTCGCGGAAGCCGCCGGCCGCCGGTTCCTGCTGCCCAGGACGAACCGTGGTCGCCAGGTGCTGCCCGAGGAATTGGAGAAGGCAGGGGGACAAGTGGACGAGATCGTCGTCTACGGCAGCGTCGACGTCGAGGAGCCCGATCCGAGCGTCGTCGCGGCGCTCGATTCGAGTGAGATCGATTGGGTGACGGTGACGAGCTCGGCCATCGCGCGATCGGTGGTCCGACTCTACGGCGACGCCCTGCGGCAGACTCGTCTGGCGAGCATCGGTCCGCTGACCTCAGCGACGTTGCGCGAGTTGGGCTATGAGCCGGCGGCGGAAGCGTCGCCGTATTCTACGGCGGGATTGATCGACGCGATAGTACGCGGTGGTCTCACGAAAGGCTGACGTCGGCGTTCGTCAGCGCGCTCCGGACCAGCGCGCCCACGCTTGTATGTCGTAGCGATCCATCCTCGTAGAGCGCGACGCGCCCTTCGTCGGAGAGCAGCTCCGAGTGGTCTGCCAGGGTCGTCGCCCGGCCCACCTGATCCAAACACCAGACAGCAGTGCCCCGTACCTGTGGGTCGGGATCATCGAGCGCCGTGATCACTGCCGCCTGAACTTCGTCTACAATGTCGCTGGCGATCGGGCCGAGTCGTCCTATGGCCCACAGGACATCGACCTTGAAATGGTCGAGATCTTCCTCCGCCATGCTCAGCATGAGGAAGACGACGATGGGAACGTAGTCGCCGAAGGTTTTCGGCTGGTGGCGGACGATCTCCGCCATGGCCGCGGGGGCGTGCCAGCAGATGCCGCCGGACTCCTCACTGATCAGCCAGTACAGGCGTCGCAGGTGTTCGCGGACGTACCCGGGGTCCTCTTCGGCGACGCGCTGGGCCGCTAATCCCAGCGCCTCGACGGCCCGCCAGCTGATCTGCGGATCGGGATCGTAGGTAAGGGCTACGAGGCTTCCCAGGACGCGCCGCTGCTGGGCGGCTAGCTCGGTGATCCCCTCGAAATGTTCCGCGACTAGCAGTTCACGCAGCCTGGCCTTCATCTCCACGCGAGCGGTTTGGGTTGCTGAGTGTGGACCGCTGTCCCTTGGGCGATGGGCTGTTGCAGGAAGACATGAAGAAGGATATCCAGCACACTCTCGCGGTCAATCTCTGGCTGGAGGGGGTGGGACGGCCTTCTCACTGGCTACGAGGTAACTCGCCCGGGGGATGCCTTGTGCCGGTGTAGTGATCAGTACCATTTTCTTAGGGCCACCAGCCTCGTCAGTGGTCGGGATGGTAATTAGAGGTCGCATTGCCTGGAAACTGAGCGCCGCGTTTGTAACGCTCATCGCGGTTGTCACTGTAGTGTCTGCCTATCTCAACAACCTGGCCGACCGGCGCTATGCCGTGGAGTCGGCTCGCGAGGTCTCCAGGTTCAATTCCCTGACGATCCTTCACAGCCTTAGAGACCGAATGATGACCCGCGACATCGCGGCCATCGAAGAGCGGATTCACAACCTGGCTGAAGAAAGTCCGGTCTACACCGATATCCGCTTGGTGGCGCACGGCGGTGAGATCGTCGCGGCGAAGGGTGCCCCGGTCGGAGAGACTCTAACAAAGGAAGCGCGTCCCTGTCGCGTTTGCCACGCGCTCCCCGACCCTGTTGGCGGCCTCGAAGCACGCAGTCACGATCAGGTGATCGAGTTGGAAGACGGCGAGCGGGTCGTATCGGTGATTACTCCAATTCTGAACGAGCCGACATGTCAGACGGCCGCCTGTCACGCCCACGACGAGTCGGCCGCGGTCCTTGGCCTCTTGCAGGTTGGGTTTTCGCTGTCCGAGGTCGACGCCCACATCTCCTCACGCAATCTGCAGACGACCATTGGCGTCCTACTGGCTGTAGGACTGAGCACGATCGCCATCTTCATCTTGACCCGCCACCTGGTGGGCAAACCGATTAGCGCCTTGACCGCTGGCATGCAGAGATTTGCCGACAACGACCTCAACTATCGCCTCAGTCTAGCACGCAACGATGAGTTCGCCTCACTCGCCGAGTCGTTCAATGATATGAGCTCGAAGCTCTCGAAAAGTGTCTCCGAGTTGAGGAGTACCAAAGATTACCTCGAGGGGATCATAGAAAGCTCGGCTGATATCATCATCACGGTGAACCCGGATGGTCTAATCGAGACGTTCAACACGGGCGCCGAGGCGATCCTGGGCTACAGCCGGGAGGAGGTCGTCGGTCAGAGGATAGAGCTGCTCTTTGCCGATCCGCGTGAGCGGGAGGTGGCAATACGCCGGCTGCAACACACGGACCACGTCGTCAACTACGAAACCCACTTCCGCACCAAGAGCGGCGATGTCAGAGAAGTCATCCTGACGCTGTCGCGTCTCCGCGACCCCAGTGGCAGACTGTACGGCACGTTCGGGATTAGTAAAGACATCACCCGGGAGAAGCGACTGCAGGAGCGGCTAGTGCTCTCGGAAAAACTCGCCGCTGTCGGCCAAGCCCTCGCCGGCATTCAGCACAGAATGAAGAACATGTTGAATGCGTTGAAGGGAGGTGCCTACATGGTCAGGACCGGCCTGGCGAAGGACGACCGAGACATTCTCGGGGGCGGCTGGGCCATAGTCCAGGAGGGCATCGATAACCTCACCGACATGTCATCTCACATACTCAACTATGTCAGAGATTGGCGGCCTGAGTTAGAGCAAGTCGATATCGGCGAACTTGTAGAAGGAACCGCCAAGATCTTCGGGCGAACAGCCAGCGACAAGAACGTAGAGCTGCGAACATGCATCCCGGAAGAAGTGCCGCCGGTACTCTGCGACGGCGATCTTGTGCGTTCGGCGGTGTTGGACCTTCTGGCAAACGCCCTGGACGCTTGCCTGGACAAGGAATACGGTGAAGGAGAAAGGCCGGCAATCGAGTTGCGCGTCGATACCGATGAGGGCGAGAGGAATGTGCTGATCGGGGTGTGTGACAATGGGAGCGGCATGTCGGAAGCGGTCAAGGCGAACGTCTTCACACCGTTTTTCAGCACCAAGAAGAAGTGGGGAACAGGATTGGGCTTGGCGCTCACATCGAGGGTGATTAGCGCGCACGGTGGCGACATTCAGGTGGAGTCGGCCAGGGACCGAGGCTCTTCGTTTCGTGTCTCACTTCCGGTGAGCGGCCTAGAAAGGGACAAGGAGGGAATGGATGGCTAAGAAAGTACTTATCGTTGACGACGACAAGAACACGGTAACGTTCCTCTCCCTAGCTATGACGGAGGGTGGTTATGAGGCCATCGGTGCCTTTGATGGTAAGGAGGGTCTGGAGAAAGTGGAGCAGGAGATGCCCGACCTGATCATCCTGGATGTGATGATGCCCCAGAAATCTGGGTTCGTCCTGTTCAAGCAACTGCGGAAGGACAAGAAATACAGGGACATTCCAGTGATAATGCTGACAGGAGTAGTGGCATCTCTGCATGAACTCGATGAGCGGAAGGACGAGACCTTTGAGAGCCCTTACGAGAGTATGCGCGATTCACTGAGGAAGACGATCGCGGCGATGCAAGAGGAGGGAGAGGCTGGACCGGAAGTATTCATCGAGAAGCCGGTGGATCCCGAGGACGTTGTAGGCAAGGTGCGGGAGCTCATCGGGGGCTAGAGGCGAGTCACGAGTCGGGTAAGCAGTGGGGAGTCCACTCTTTCGCTGCATAGTCGATTGCGCTAAGGTGACGGAGTGCGAGCGCAGCTAGACATCAGAATACAGGCTCACATGGTTGGAGACCGAGGAACGGGGCAATGCAGGTAATATGCATTTCCAGAGGCACTCTCGGGCGCGGGAGGGAACTTGCCGAGTTGGCGGCTAAGAAGTTGGGCTATGCCTGCCTGAGCAGAGAGGAACTAGTCGAGGCCGCGATCAAAGAAGGCATCCGGGTAGGCAAACTAGAAGAGGCGATGCTCAAGACTCACGCGTTCGGTGAACGCTTGGCAATTGAGAGGGAGCACTATCTGGTGTTCTGTACCGCGTATTTGTGCGACCGTGCTGTGGAGGGGGGACTAGTGTACCACGGCCGCACTGGCCATCTGCTTCTTCCCGGCGTGAGTCACGTCCTCAGGGTTCGAGTCGTATCTGACCAGGAACACAGAATCCGCGCTGTCATGGATCAGATGGGGCTCGAGCGTAGCAAAGCGCGCAGGTATGTCGAGGAGGTGGATGAGGACAGGCGACGCTGGACAAAGTCGATGTACGGCGTATCGGCAGAGGAGGTGATCAACTACGACCTCATCCTCAACCTCGAGCAGATGAGCTTGGAAAATGCCGCTAGCGCCTTGGTCGGCATAGCGCAGCTTCCCGACTTCCAGATGACCCCGGCTTCCAAGAAGAGCATGCTCGACCTGCGCCTCGGCGCCAAGGTGCGGTTGGCGCTGGCGAGGGATGATCGGACCTGCGGGGCCACCTTTAAGGTGCGGGCAGATGCTGGAATAGTCACCGTGAGCTACGTCCCCCAGGATGCCAAGCTCGCCGAGTTCATACCCGAAGTGCTGCGACCGCTACCGGGTATCAGCGAGGCGAGAATCACGATGGCTGTGACCAACATCCTTTGGATCCAGCAAGAGTATCAACCGCACTCGGAGACTTACGACAAGGTGGTCGAGATAGCCACAAAGTGGAACGCAGCGGTGGAGCTCATGAGACTCGCCCCGGCGGAAGAGAGCCCGGCGACAGAATCTGAGGTGCCCGGAGGACCGCTGAGCGAGGTGACGAACCAGCAGCGCGACGCGTACGATGGGGGGATCGAGGATGACATAGCCGAACTCCCCTATGATAACGGGGGCCTCAAGCCAACGCTTGACGAGCTTGCCCAGATTGGCCGGTCAGGTGGGGGACGGTCGGTGTACGGTGACCAAGATCAACTAGTTGATATGCTTGACCGACGTGTTCCCTACACGCTCGTAGTTATTGGGAACCTGTTCCTATCGAAGGGTCATGCTGCCAAGCTGCGCGCCACCCGTGATCTACGCAGCTTCCTCAGCGACCGCATCAAGGCTCCCGTGGTCACCGCCGATGAACTGGGAAGCCAATACCTGATTGGAAAGCGCGATGTAATCCGCACAGTGGCCTTTCTCGCTGTGACCTCGGCAATCTACTTCCTGCTGTTCACTAACCAGGAGCTGGTGCTGGGGTTCCTAGCGCACTCAGGTTGGTACGCCGAGGCTATAGAGAACACCTTCCTTGCGAGGTTCGGTTGGCTGTCAAGAGTCATCGTGTCCGCCGCAGTGCTTCTATTGATACCTATTGTGGCCTATTCGTATGGCAGCGTGACCAGCGCGATCTTGAAATGGATCAAGATGGAGTAGGCGATCGACAGGAGCGATTATCGCGATGCAGAGTCTTCTCTTCGGACAGTTCGTTCACTTAGACCTGGTTACTGCACTCCAGGTGGTATTGCTGGGGTTCATCGGCGGCACACTGAGCGGGTTCATCGGAAGCGGCGGCGCATTCTTCATGACGCCGGGGATGATGAACCTTGGTGTGCCGGGAGTAGTGGCTGTCGGGAGCAACATCGCCCATAAGTTCGGGAAAGCGATGATGGGGAGCAGGAGGCACGGTGAATACGGGAACGTGGACAAGCGCCTGTCGGTGTTCATGGTTGCCACTGCATTTGTAGGTATAGGCCTGGCGGTATGGATCAACAGCGCCCTGTTCGAAGGAGAGGAGGGCGGCCACGGAACCGGCGGTTCGGGCGCATCGAACCTCTACATCAGCATGGTGTTCATTCTCATATTATCGGTCGTAGCCATCTCGATGTTGCGTGACGCCTTCAAGCGGCGCGAGGGAGATAGTACGCCGTCGATGAGGATCGCGGATTTCCTCTCGAGCATCCACCTTCCTCCATACATTCGCTTCAAAGTGGCTGACGTAACGGTTTCGCTGTGGGTGGTCCTCGCGGCGGGTCTGGCAACGGGATACCTGGCCGGTACGATTGGGGTGGGCGGATTCATCGGCGTGCCGGCCATGATCTACTTGTTCGGGGTCCCTACAGCGGTTGCCGCCGGCTCAGAGCTGTACCTGGCTCAGTTCATGGGTGCATGGGGGGCGGTGAACTATGCGTACCAAGGTTTCGTGGACATACGCCTTACAGTCTTGTTGTATCTCGGGTCGTTGCTGGGCATCTTCATAGGTGCCTATGGCGTCAAGGTGGTAAAAGAAGTGATGATAAGGGTGGTAACCGGGGTCGTGATCCTGCTATGCGTGCTGAGCCGGGCTATCGCAGTCCCCATGTATCTGCGACAACTGGAATGGATCAGCATGAACCCCGATTGGGACAGGTACTTCAACCAGGCTAGTAAGGCCGTGCTGTTTCTGGCCGGGGTCTCCGGCATGGTCGTCATTCTGTATAATGTCGTGAAGGCATATAGGCAACGGAGACGGATACAGACGGCGTTGATTGAATTGAAACCAGAGTCGGTTGCAGCTTAGGTCCTCTAGAAGCCAGGTCATGTAGCTCACGTGCTTCGGCACGGGGTGTGCGCAGGTGAAACGGCGATTACCACTCAGGAGAGAGGGGTACGACTCATGAGTGAGAAGAAGGATAACAAAGAGAAAGGTGAGAAGAAGACCACAATTGATGACTGGATGGTCAGGATCTCGTTTGCCGAGGCGGGAGAACCAGACATGGGCTTCAAGCTCACCGGCCTCGATGTGGTCAGAAAAACGAAGCTCGCTCTGGACAAGATATTGGTTGTAAGATCGGAGCGAAGTGCAGAAGAGAAGAGAGTCGCGTCGATGTCAAGAAGACGGGAAGGGAAAAGAAAGCCAATGGACGAGAAGGTCCGCATCATGATCCTGGACGACGAGCCTATCGTGGGGAAACGGCTGGAGCCGGCACTGACCAAGCATGGGTTCGAGGTCGAGGTGTTCGTGGATCCCGGCGAGGCGCTCGCACGACTCGAGGAACAAGAATTCGACATCGTCGTCACAGATCTTCGGATGGAAGACGTAGACGGCATTATGGTGCTGGAACACATCATGTCGAAGTGCGAGAACACCAGGGTCATATTGATCACGGGGTACGCGACCGTCGAGGTCGCCAGAGAGGCACTAGTCAAAGGCGCGTTCGATTTCATAGCGAAGCCGTTCAAGCCTAAGGATCTCCGTGCCGTGATCAACAAGGCGGCCCTGTCGTTGGGGCACAAGGGGATTATCGAGTAGAATGTTCCGTGGCGACGGCGAGCGGGGACCGTCGCGTGCGGCAGGCCGGCGGAGTGATCTAATGCAGAGTACTGCGGTGCCGCCCCCTGGAGATCTGCGGTCGCCATTGCAGGCGATCGGGGAGGAGGCTCAGCGAGCCCTGCGGGAGCGCCCGAAGCTGTCCATTCGTAGACGCCTCAGTGTGGGCTTTCTGGTGTGGTTCGTTCTCAGCCTGGGCCTAGCAGTCATTTCAATACTCACCATTTCCCAGATCAAGAACAAACTGCACTTAACCGAGGCAGTGGATAGCTACAGCTTCGAGATCCAGCAAGCGCGCCGTTTCGAGAAGAACTACTTCCTGTATCGCACCAACCTGGACGACGCCCTCGAGCACGTTCACAATGCCCAACGAATCTTGGACACCGAACGTGATAACATGGCATCCGTGATAGGGGAGTCAGCCGTAAGGTCGATGGCGGGCCACGTCAGCCGCTATGAGGAGTTGCTAACGCAACTTCAGAGGCTGGAGGGCAGCGAGGCGGCGGACCAGCAGACGGAGTATGCGGACATCGAGACGGAATTACGCGAGCATGGCTCGGAAATGGTGGCAGTCGCCCAAGATCTCGTAGCTCGTGAGCGCCGGTCAGTAAACGCGATGCTTCTCATCTCTCAGCGGATCCCCGTTGCCTTCTTGATTGTTCTAATTCTGCTGATAGTCTATCTGACGAACTTCATCGCTCGGCAAATGCTGGCGCCGCTGAATCGTATGGTGCAAGCTGCACGGCGAATTGCGGCAGGAGACGTAACGCCCATTGTGCCGCGACGAAAGTACCACGACGAATTCTCGGAGCTCGCCCTGGCGATGAACCACATGATGCTGCAGTTGGACTACCGACAGAACCTTCTGGTGGAGGCACACAAACTGAAAGCCGTCGGGACGCTTACGGCTGGTGTCGCGCACGAGCTCAACAATCCGATCAACAACATCATGCTAACCGCCAGCATGCTGTTGGAGGACTACGCAGATCTCTCCGAGAGTGAACGGGTGGATATGGTGGAGGACTGCGTCAGCGAATCCGAACGTGCCCAAAGGATCGTGCGGAACCTTCTCGACTTCGCGCGTGAGAGCAACATAGAATCCGGGGCGATTCGCGCGGAAGAGCTGGTGGAGGACACTCTGCAGCTGGCCACGAACCAGATAAAGCTGGCAAAGGTCAAGGTCAAAGGAGAGGTGGATCACAGTCTGCCGCCCGTCTACGGGGATCGTCAGCAGCTTACGCAGGTGTTTCTCAATGTCGTTCTCAACGCGCTGGACGCTATGCCCGGGGGAGGGAGCCTGAGCATCTCGATCGGCAACACCAAGGATCGGGACTTCGTTGCGTTCGAGTTTACGGATACCGGAGTCGGAATACCGGAAGACAGACTGGAGACCATCTTCGATCCGTTTTTCACCACCAAATCCGATTCAAAGGGAACCGGACTGGGGCTCCCGCTCTCGCTGGGGATCATCAAACAGCACGGTGGTGACATACGGGTTAGAAGTCGGGTCGGCGAGGGCACCACATTCACTGTACTGCTTCCAGTCGCAAAGGTGCCGGCGCACATCTTGGATGAACGGCAAGCGGATGATGCGGTCGTTTGAGGTGTAGCGTGCCAAAGCAACCGGGGGGTGCGAGCCTAGTGCATCTCCCACTTGATAAACGGCTCTTTGACGTCCACCATGGCGTTGACGATCAGTTCGACCAGGCCGCCGTATGTGATGCCGCTCTTCTCCAGCACGCCGTAGTACTGTAAAAGGTCTCGGAGTTGTCCCTTACAGTTGGAGCACGGCGCGCAGAGGTATTTCTTGACTTCCGGCCCCGGCTGGTCGGCGAACGCGTCGAGGATCTGTTTCAGCTTCACTCGACCACCGACACTGACGCGCCAGTCGGTGAAGTTGTTGGGGGACATTACGGCGAAGCCACTTCCCCCACCACAGCAGTAGTTGTCCACCCCGTGCGGCGTCATCTCCCGGAACTGCGGGCAGAGGTAGCGGAGGATACGCCGCTGTGGTTCGACGATCCCCAGGTTGCGGACGATGTTGCACGGATCGTGCAAGGTCACGGGGAAGTCGTTCTTGGACGGGTCGAATTCGATCTTGCCGCTGAACACGATCTCTTCCAGCAGCGGCAGGCAGCTCTCGCGGGCGATCGCCAGGTCGCCGGTCAGAACACGATCCGAGACGGTCATCATCGCTTTGTGCTGATGGCCGCACTCGCCGGCGACGATCTTGTTCACCTTCAGCTTCTTGGCCGCTTGTGCGTGTTTCAGCGTCACGCGGGCCAGCTGCACGTCATCGTAGAAGAGGCCGTAGTTGACGCCATCGTAGCCGACCTCTTCCGACGATAGAGTCCAATCGATGCCTGCGGCGTTGAGGATGATGGCGAAAGCACCAGGGTTCTCGGGCCAAGAGAGTATCTCGCCGGCGTTGTGGATCAGGAGAACGTCGGCGCCCTCCTTGTCCCAGGGGGTCTCCACCTGGACCCCCGTCTCGTCCGCCATATCCTCGTCGATGAACTCGATGTTGTCCTTCACCACCACTTCGTTCATGCCGGTGGAGGAGCCCACCTCGAGCTGGAGAACGGTGCCCTTCTCATGTAGCTCCTTGGCCGCCCAGCCCAGCTCCTGACTGAACAGCTTGCGCAGCTCGCGACTGATCAGACCGTTGTCGAGTCCGATGGGGCAGGCTTGAGCGCAGCGCCGGCAGAGCGTGCAGCGATAGCAGAGCTCGTAGAGACGCGTAATCGTGGCCCAGTTGAGCTCGATGTCGCCGTGGGTGAACCTGGAGAACAGCGCCCCGCCCGGCTTGGCGTACTTGGCGACCAGGCGGCGCAGGACCTCGGCCCTGAACGTCGGCCGATAGATGTCGTTTTGGCCGCTGGCGATGAAGACGGGGCAGGCCTCGTTGCAGCTCTGGCAATTCACGCAGTAGTCCAGCGAGAGGAGTAGCGGTTGCAGGAACGTCCAGTTGTTGTTTTTCTCGAGCAGTTTCTTGAGGCCGGCACGGAACTTCTCGACGTACTCCTGTTCCTCGGCTTCGGTTTCCGGCTTGGGTAGGCTAAGCGCCACCACGCCATCCAGGTTGCAGACCAGGCGCTCCTTGGCATCGGCGCTGAGTTCCTTCCAGGCCGGCTCTTCCGCCGGGTTGTCGTAGGGAGGTGGGAGCGGTACCAGGTCCTCCGGTGACACGGGACTTAGTACTTCATCTCCCCGTTTGCTGATATCTCTAACGCTTACCTTTTTGCTCACGATTTAGTCTCCTCGGTCGCTACATCCACCCAGTTCTTCTTGCCGTCCGCCTTCACGTGGGGTCCCGCCCACGTTACGGGCTGGTCGAGGAGCCGAACGGCCTCCCGCTCCAGCCGGCCGCCTGCGTTCAGTGGCTCATCATCCCAGCGGACCTCGTGATACGTGAAGTACTTCGCGACGAAGTGCATCATCCGGGTGAACGGCAGATAGGCGAGGAACACCAGAGCCAAAAGGAGATGCACGGTGAGGATACCGGGAAGCTCGACAGACAGGTCGGCCTTCAGCAATGCCCCGGCGAAGTTCGACACACGTAGCGCGAAGTCTTGTGAGACCGCCACCGCATACGCACCGGTCGCGAAAATCGCCAGAAGCAGCAGGAGGTTGAATAGAGCCGCCGCTGTCGTGAATTCCCTCAGTCGTCGCTCGACGAAACGGCTGACCAGCAGACCCAGCGCCCCGATGCCCCCTAGCGCAAAGCCCAGGCCGGCGAGGACGGTTATGCCGCTGCGCCAGTCGCTGAGGCCTGCGGTCTGAAGACCGGCTAGCTCCAGCGCGCTACCGACTAGCAAGAGGGCTCCCGCGGCGATCAACACGTACATGCCGATATGGAACGGGAAGGAGAACCACCAGAGCCGGCGGTTGTTCTCCCACACGCTCTTCAAGAACACGATCTCTTGGAACATGAAGGAAGCTTCGCTGAGCTTGTCTTTCTCACGCGGCTTCGTCCACCACTCGAACTCCTCGAGGTACGAACCGCCGTAATGGCTCCTGCCTTTCTCATGCGGCACAGGAGCGAGCTCCCAACGCAGATGCACGGGAAGCTTCGCCATCCTCAGTGTTCTGAGGACGAACGCCACGACGAAGATCGCCAAGAGCAGCCACGAGACCACTAGCAGTATAAATCCGGACATCTAGTCCTCTCTCCCCGTGGAGTACTTCTTGCGTTGCATGAGTTCCTGGATGGCGGCACCCGCATCCTGGACGTCGTTCTGGTCATACAGCAGCCGCTTGATGTCTTCCGTGCACAGCGACCCGAATCGGTACACCGCGCAACCCCGGCATTCGTTGCCTTGCGGGGCGCAATCGAGCCCCTTGATCATCCAGCACGGTCGGGTACGGTCCTTGTAGGCCGGACAGGTCTTGCGGGTCTCCTCGCTGCAGGGAAGTAGCTCCCAGCACGGCAGCAGCGCCTGTAACCGACGGATCCCCTCGATGTTGAGCCCCAGGTCGTGAACAAGGTGCTGGATGGTGCGGACGCGGCTGATGTCCTCGTGCGAGAAGAGACGGTGGCCCGAGGGGGTACGGTGGGCGATCAGTAGGCCTTCGTTCTCGTATTTGCGGACGGCGGAAACCGAGAGCGCCACCTGCTGTGCTAGGACGCCGATGGAGATCAGCGGGTCTTCGATGTCGTGATGTGCTGTTGCGTCGGGCACAATAAGAGAGCCCTTCCGGTGCCAAGCGCATAAACCGGTTAGGGCCAGGCTTAATCTACATCAGATGATATAGAAAATCTATACCTAGGGCTGCGGAGAGCAATCTTTACTAAGTAAGGTTAGGCGGGGTGCTTGAAGCCCAAATACTTGTGGCGTATAGAGATACGCACGCGGAAGGCGGCGCTCGTCTGGAAGCTCGCTCAGCCGGTCAGCTCTCTGACCTTGCGCACGAACTCCTCGGCGTCGACCGGCTTGCTGATATACCCCTCGGGTGGGGGGACCTGGCGGCGGGTCGAGATGAAGCGCTCGAACTCGTCGGAGATACCGGTAACGATGATGACGGGAACACCCTTGAGTCGATCGTCTTCTTTCAGCTTGCGATACACGGCGACGCCGGACTTCTCGGGCATGGAGATGTCGAGTGCGACGAGATCTGGCGCCTGCTGCTCGAGTGCCGCGATGGCTTCGACGCCATCATTGGCGGTGGTGGCTATGAAGCCGTTGTCCTGCAGGACGGTGGAGAGATACTCCCGAGCATCCGGGTCATCGTCCACGACCAGGACGGTCTTGGCATCGTCAGTCATGGTCCGCATCCATTTCGGGCTGGTGGGATTCCTCCGACTGCTGGGTCGGAGGCCGCTCGCGGGGCAGTTTAACGATAAACCGCGTTCCGGCGCCAGACTCCGATTCCAGGTCGACGGTGCCGCCATGGGCCCGGGCGATGCGATCGGCAATGAAGAGCCCCAGCCCCGTACCCTCCATTCCCTTGGAGGAGAAGAACATCGTGAATGCCTTCTCGCGGGTTTCCTGGTCCATCCCGATGCCGTTGTCTTCGACCTCGAACTGTACGAGGTCTGCGAATCCCTGAAGTCGTACGGTTACGTTGTGCTCGGGCTTCTTACCGTCCAGGCGGCAGGCGTCGATGGAGTTCTCGATCAGGTTCACGAGCAGCGAACGGACCGCCTGCGCGTCGCCCTCGAACTTGCCCGCGGCCGAGTCGAGCTCGGTGCGCAGTGAGACGCCTTGGTCCTTGGCCCGAGCGTCCATGAGACCGCAAACATCCCGTGCGAGGTCCATGGCTGACAGGGGCTCCCACAAGGGCACGCGATCCTTCGCATAGTAGAGGATATCCGAGACCATGCTCTGGATCCGAGCGACGTTCCGCTGGACCGTCGCCCAGCCCTTTTCGATGCGCGCCCGATCGTCCTTAGCGAACCCCGAATCGACGAGATACATGCCGCCGGCGAGGCCGTTGAGCAGGCCCTTGAGGCCGTGCGATACCGAACCGACCAACAGGCCGAGGGAGGTTAGCCGGTCCTCCAGCTCGCGGACCTGAGTGATATTGGCGCTCATCTCCATCACGCCGGTGATTCTACCCTGCCGATCACGGATGGGGGCGGCCGTCACGAGCACGTTCTGGCGCTTGCCATCGAGTGACGTGACCACCTCTTCCCGAGTGTGCGGCTCGCCATCCTCGAAGGTCTCCTGGACGGGGCAGGGGACACATGGCTCTGAGCGATGTTTGTAGGCCTCGAAGCACTTGCGGCCGAGGCAGTTGCCGAAGTCGTCCTGAAAGGCGCGGTTGGCTTCTATAATGTTCAGGTCGAGGTCTTGAATCGTGATGTAGCAGGGCACCTCGTCGAAGAGCAGGCGGTAGCGCCGTTGGCTCCGCCGCAGTTGACGTTCCAGGTCCCTCATGTCTGTGATGTCGGTGGACATTTCCAGGACGGCCACGACCTTGCCGTTCTCGTCGCGGATCGGCGTGGCGTCGACCAGGACCGAGATCTCCCGCCCGTCCAGGCTCGTGACCCGCTCTTTGCTGCGGTGGCTCTGGGCGTCGTGGAACGCTTCGGCAACCGGGCAGGTCTCACAGCGCTCGGAACGCCGTTTGTAGACCTGATAGCAGAAGCGGCCGTCGATGTCGCCGAAGTCGGTGCGGAATCGCTGGTTGGCGTCGATGATCCGGAAATCGCGGTCCTGCACCGTGAGGTAGCATGGCAACGCGTCGAAGTAGACGTGATACTCGTTATTCATCGCAATCCCCGAGAAAGTCTTGGCCGCGCTCTACCCCATTCTTCACTCCTTACCCAGGAACTTCAAGACTTGTCCCGATCTTCGCTAGGCGCCTCGTCGTGAGCCAACTCCAGAATCTTGCGAGCATTTCGCAGGAGCGTCTCTTCGGTCACCGGCTTGTCGAGGTAGCCCTCCGGTCGCCTGACGGAGCGGTCGTAGATCAGCTTACGCAGCTCGGGTCTACCGGTGATCACGCAGACCTTCAGGCTCTGGAGTTCCGGATCCTCGCGCAAGATTTGGAACACCTCGCCGACGTTCTTTCCGGGCATCTCGAGGTCGAGGGTCAACAGGTCCGGCTTCTCCCTGATGGCCATCGCGAGGGCCTCGTCGCCGTCGGCGGCCCGCAGCACCGTGGCACCGTTGTCCTCGAAGACCGTAGCCAGGTACTCAAGCTGATCGGGCTCGTCGTCGGCCACGAGAATTGTCCGGCCGGCAAGCGGCAGCGCCTTGGGTACCATTTCCTCTACCACCTCCTCGATTGGAATCGCCACCTTCGGCTCGATTACCAAAGCGTTCGCCACAAGGTTGACCAGCTGCGTCACCTCTATTCCCAGCTCGTAGTGGCGGATTAGATCGGTCAGGCCGTCGACACAGTTGTGGCACGAGGTGACGACGATCTCGGCGCCGGTCTCCTTGAGTTGGTTCGCCTTAATGACGGCCGACTTGAGCCGCCGCGGCGTGTATTCGGACATTGACATGGCACCGCCACCACCGGTGCAGCAGTAGTTCTCGGCGCGGTTCGGGTGCATCTCGCGGAAGTCGCTGCAGACCAACTGGAGTAGCTCGCGGGGTTCCTCGAACATGCCACAGCTTCGCCCCATGTTGCAGGAGTCGTGGTAGGTCACTGGCCGGGAATTGCGGGTCTTGTCGACTTTTATCCGGCCTTCCTTGATATAGCGGAGCATGGTGAATATCGAGCTCTCCATCACGAAAGGCACGTCGTATTTGGCCCAGTTGGGGCCCTCGCAACGCGTCGACCGGAAGCCGTGCCCGCACTCGGAGATGACCAACCGTTTTCCGCGGAGCTCAGACACCTTCTCGTAGAGTCGCTGGGCGACGGAGCCGCCCAGGGCATCGTCGCCGGAGAACAGTCCGAAGTTGGTCATGTCCCAGCCTTCGCTGGGCATGGTCCAGTTCTCTCCGGCCACGTGGAAGATCTTCGCCGCGTCTGCGATGCTGCGTGGGTCGTACTTGACCTCGCGCGGGTTGATCGAGTAAACCACTTCGCAATCTGTCTGGTCGATGGGAATATCGACTTCCGGGTCGTCTAGCTCGTCCTGCAGCTCCTCCGCCATCCACTCGAGCGTCTCGAGGTAATCTTCCTTGAGCACGCCCATCTGGTTGCCGATCTCCCACTGGTCCTTGCTGACCACGGCCACGCCTTCGGGCATGATCCCGACCGAGACCAACAGCCCCCGGGCCATCCGGTTGAAGGTCGCGAGGTCGACGCCCATCGGGCAGTTGAGCGAGCAGCGCCGGCAATTGGTGCACTTGCCGAATACGGTGTCCTTCAGTTCCTCCAACTCCTCGTCGGTCCAGACGCTGCCTGCCTTCACCCACCAGGGGAACACGCGGCCCGTCCAGTCGAAGTGGCGCTTGAACAGCTTGCGGAGCAGGTCGCCCTTGTAGGCGGGCGCGTAGGTCGGGTCGCCGGGATTAGCCAGGACGTAGTGACAGGATTCGGTGCACAAGCCGCAGTGCACACAGGCCAGCAGAGAACCCACCATCTGCCGGTTCAACTTCTGGCCCATCCGCTCCAGGACTATTTCAGCCTTATGGGATCTGGTATTCGCGTTGCTCATCGGGTCTTCCCTTTCCGTCGCCCGTATGCCCGCCGTCTCATGCACGCTGCACCGGGTATACTCCCCGATGCCCCATGGTCTTGCCCAGGTAGTAGCGCGTGAAGGGGTAGTAGAGGTAGTGAGATATCTTGCTGAACGGCACGTAGACCAGGAAGAATGCCGTCATCATGAAAAAGCCCAACAGGTGCCACTCACCGTTGGCGGTCTGGTTCGGCACCGCCAGGAACGCGAAGAAGAACCAGACGGTCAGAAGCACCAGCGAGAAGTAGTCGTCCGGCGAGCTGATGGCCCGCATGTAGCGGTTGCTGACGCGCCGGATGAATCTCACGACGCCGACCAAGAACGCGGCGCCGATGATGATCTGCAGCATCACGACCCAAACCTGGTTCTCGAGCAGGCCGGGCCCGTAGGGGATGACGAACGACAAAGCGATAGCGGCGGTCACCCCGATGTGGAACACCGCGAACTGGGCGTAGAGGAGGTACTGCCGCCGCGTGCTTTCCATCGCCCAGGGCATGGCAATGTTGGCCCAGGAATATAGGATCCCCTTTGCCGGGGTCGTGCTCGGCGGTCCGGTCTGAGCCTGGCGATCGCCACCAACCTTGAAGCCGAGAAACCAGATGATGCGGATCGTATAGACCAGGGCCATGAACCCTAGGGCGACCTCTTGCAGCGTATGCTCGGAAAAGTGTAGCAGCTCGCTCATTGGCTCTTCTCTAGTTCGGTCTTGAAGGCGTTGTATTGAGGTGTGTCCAATACGCAGATGACCACTTCCTTTATGCGGGTCTCACCCTCCAGGTGGCCCTTGATCATCTCGAGCATCACCCGGGCACAAAGGTCCGGTGCGATCCCGTAGTAACCCGCACCCATCGCGGGAAAGGCGATCCTCTCTACCTGGATCTCCGCGGCCCGTCTCAGCGTGTTGAGCATGGTCGTGCGTAGCTTGGCTTCCGTGTCCTCTTCCTGGAAGCGGGGACCGACGGCGTGGATGATATGCTGGGCCTTGAGTTTCCCGGCGGCCGAGACTACTGCCTCGCCGGTTGCGACCGGGGCCAGTTTCTCCAGTTCCTGCTGGATCGAGGGTCCGCCCCGTACGGCGATCGCGCCGCCGAAGCCGGAGCCGAGGGCGAGATCGGGCTGGGCGTAGAACACGAAGGCGTCGATCTCGAGATCGGTGATGTCGGCCTTGCTCAGGCGAACGACGCTCTCGTTTATTTGTATTCCGTCCGCAAGCTCGTTGGTCACTGCGACCTCCCCTCGTTCACGATCAGCCATAGAACGGCAAGCCGGCCATGCGGCACGCTCCTCGCCGATATCCCGCCGGGAACAGCTCTCGCAGCTCCTCGAGACTCAGGTCGTTGGCCGAGCAAGTCTCGTAGACTGTCGGGAGGGCACGATGGGCGGCGTAGTAGTCGCGCAGGTAGCGCACGATCTGCAGGTGTCGCTCGGTCGGCGCGATCGGTGGCTCTCGCTGCGACATGGCCAGCTCGACGAAGTCTTCATCCCACTCGTCGAAATCCTCGAGGAATCCCAATGCGTCAAGCCTGTAGCGGGGCTTTGCGGGAGGCGCGGTCTCGTACGTGATCCAGTAGTTCGTCTCCCACATGAACCGGTAGTTGATGCCGGCGACCTTACAGAGGCCCCGGTGGTAACCGGTGGGGAACAGCGAGCGCAGCTCCGAGAGCCGCATGTTGTTCTCGGCGCACGCCATGACGAGCACCGGTACGGTGTTCTCGTCTAGGAACTTGTGTCTCAGGTAGTTGATGAGTTGCCAGTGCCGGTCCGTGAGCCCCCTCGTCACCCCCACCAACTTCGCCATCCCTTCGGCGAAGTCCTCGTCCCACTGTTCCGGCGGGTCCAGGAACCCGTGAGCATCCAGCTGGTAGGTCTTACCCTTGAACGCTACAGTACTCATCCGTCACAAACGCATCTTGAGGGGCACCTGAATCGGTGCCATGCGGCTCTATGCCGCGTCGCCCGCTGCCCTACTACCCGTGCTGGCGACGCTCGCCGCCAGCTGCTCGATCCGCTCAGCGGTGATTGGAGCGGCGAGTGTGAGCACGGCGCGACTCTCTACCGCCTCCACTTCCCCCTCTCTACTTGCCACGAACACTCTCACACCGGGAATCCGGTCATCGTTCACTATGGAATCCAGCAGGCTCCCGCCGCTCACCTCGGGCAGCTCGCTATCCATCACCACCACCGCGGGACGGAATGTCCCGATCAGCGTAGAGCTCTCGTACCCAGAACGGGCGAAACGCAACGAGACTTTGTCGGCGTCTACTTGCTTCTCGAGCCTGCGGGTCAACGCCTCGTCCCGCGTTATCACCAAAACCGTCGTCGCCAAACCGTGACAGGCCCGATAAAACGGACAATCCATACAATCCGTCTTGCAGAAGTCATGCCCATGCCCCGCCTTCTTTCCCAGCTCGGCCAACCTGTAGCAGTACTGGGCACGGGCCTGGTAGACCAAGCAATTCAGGCAGCTTTCGGGCGGAGCACCTGGCCCTCCGAAGTACTCCCAACAGCGCTGGACCGCGCCCCCACCCTCGGCTCGCTCGCCGCTAGCGGCAACCGGGTCGTCGCCGTTCGAGTCGCAGAGCCCTAGGGCGACACAGTCCTCTCGAGACACCCGGTAGTGTCCGCCGGCGGTGCGGGTTGCAGGCAGCTTGCCCTTCTTGATCCACTTCAGCACCGCGTCCGGCGTGACACCGCAGAGCTTGGCCACCTCACCTGTTCTGAGCAAAGAACCCATAACTGTCTCGGGTTTGTCTGGATTTTCTGGACATCTTCGCATAAATCGACTACAGGGGAATTCTACTGAAAATTGGCGCTTCTGTCAAGAACAGTTCGCGTTCCGGGCGGGAGCTCGGTAAGCCGAAAGTCCTTTTTCTACTTGATGGAACTCGTTATCAACCGGGGCCCAGGTTTAGCAGGAGCGGGTCCGGATTTTCGCGTTTTTTGCCCATTGACTGGGGCGCATCGAGTACGTATTTTATGGTATTGGGTGGTCGGGAAGCGTTGTACCCCATAAAAACCATAGTCGAGCCATGAAGCAGCGGAAGGACGATACCTGGCTCACCACGGGGCAAGCTGCCAGGCTTTGCTCGGTCACCTCCGATACCGTCCTCAAGTGGATCAAGAAGGGGTCGCTCGCTGCCGTGCGAACGGCGGGCGGCCACTATCGCATCAGGCGGCGGGAGCTCGAGCCTCTGCTCACCGTCGGTCGGATCTCGCGAGGCATTCCGGACATTACGAACGGCGAGCCGCGGCAGTTGCGGTGCTGGGAGTACTACAGCCGCGGGGGCGCCATTCGAGAAGAGTGCCAGGCGTGCGCGGTCTACCGCGCCCGGGCGGCGCGGTGCTTCCGGCTCGCGATGTTGGAAGCCGATATCGGCCACGCGCGTCAATTCTGCCAGACGTCGTGCGAGGATTGCGTGTACTTCCAGCGCCTGAGCGGAATGCCGACCAACGTCCTCGTCGTCACGTCGGACCGGCATCTCGTGCAGCGCCTTCAGGAGCATGAAAACGCGGGAATAGAGTTGCGCTTCGCCCGCAATGCCTACGAGGCATCGGCTGTGGTACACAACTTCGCGCCGGCATTTGCCGTGGTCGACCAGGACGCGTTTCCGCGGGGCGACGACGGCTTGCTGGAGGGTCTCGCAAACGATCCTCGACTTCCGGGTTTGAAGATCATCGTGGCGGTTCGGCGCGGTGAGGATCAGCAATTGGGCGACAGCAAGGATCAACATGTCGTATCACGAGTGATTGAGAAGCCGTTCGGTCCGGAGCAGATCGCGGCCTTGATCGACGGTTTTCCGGTGGGGTCGATGGATGTGGAGGCATTGGAGAACGCCTGAGCATCGGAGGATACAGTGAGCCAAGCAGATCAAAAGTATGTGGAAGCCGCCAGCGATGACGACGGTTTTCTCAAGACCATGGCGAGCTGGGATCGAGGGATGGCCGAGACCCTCGCCGACCTACACGACATCGGTGAGCTGACGGACGAGCATTGGATGGTGATCGAGTTCGTTCAGGAGTACTACGCGACCTATGGCCAGGGGCCGCCGGTGGTGAAAGTGCACAAGCATACCGGCCTGACGTCGGAAGACATCTGCCGCCTGTTCCCTTGCGGCATGGTGAAGGGTGCGTACCGCCTGGCGGGGCTCCCGCGGCCGCCGGGGTGTGCGTGAGCGTAGAGTAGTAGTCGCAGCACCAACAGATCACTTTTTCGGCAAGAACAGAGTTCGTAGAAAGGAACAAACTCGATGGATCTTGTGAGGTTCATTTTGGGCGGTGTTCTGCCCTACGTGGCAGTAGTCGTGTTTATCGTGGCCATGGCGCACCGCATCTACACGTGGAGGAGACTTGCGGCACCCTCGATGACGCTGTTCCCGGCACCGCCCGATGATAGAGCTAACAGGCGAAACGTGCTCAAAGAAGCCCTACTGTTCCGGAGCCTGTTTGGAGGCGACCGGGCGCTGTGGGCCTTCGCCTGGGTTTTCCACGCTGTGTTGTTGCTGATTTTGGTGGGGCATCTACGCGTCTTCACGAACGTAGACAGCATGCTGATCACGGCGGGTATGAGCGCCGAGGCGATCCAGGCAATGTCCGGTGGCGTGGGTGGGGCGGCCGGTGTCGTGATACTGATTGCGACGGTCCTGTTGCTGGCCCGGAGGCTGGCGCTGCCGCGGGTCCGTGAGATCACCGGGGCCGCCGACATACTCGCCCTGCTGTTGATTGGGGCGATCATCGTCACCGGCAACATGATGCGTTTCGGGTCCGAGCACTTCGACCTGGCCCTGACGCGCGAGTACTTCGCCAGCCTGGCTACGTTCGGCGGTGTGACGGGTCAGGCGGCGCTGCAGAACGATGTGTTCATGGTTCACATGGTGCTGGCGTTCCTGCTGATCATGGTCATCCCATTCAGCAAGATCCTTCATTTCGGGGGGATCTTCTTCACACATGAGCTTGTTCGGAAGCACTGAGGCGGGGAGAGAGCCTAGAATGTCCGAGAACAATCCGAAGGAGCGGGTCGTCGAGTCTATCAAGGCCATGAAAGACGGCCCTCGTGCGATGCGGATGTACATGGAGATGTGCGTCAAGTGCGGGACGTGTGCATCGGTCTGCCCGGTCTACTACGGCAAGAGCGAGAAGCGCTACAACCCCGCCGAGCGGACCGATCTGATTCGCAGAATCTACCGCAAGCACAACACGCTGAGCGGGAGACTGTTCGGGGGGCTCGCCGGGGCGGCGGATTTCGAACCAGCAGACCTGAAAGACTGGCAGGCGATCTTCTACGAGTGCACCGGCTGCCGCCGCTGCGCGATGTTCTGTCCCTTTGGGATCGATCACTCGGTGATCACGCGGAAAGGCCGCGCGATTTTGGACAAGCTGGGTATGACGCCGGAAACGATGGCGCGGGTGGTCAAGATTTCGCTGGAGACGGGGAACACGGACGGAGCCGGAGAGGCGGCGTTCCGGGCAGCGATAGACTTCCTGGAAGAGGAGATGCAGGACGAGCACGGCATCGAGATCAAGATCCCGATCGACGTGAAGGGCGCCGACTATTTCTACGTCCCGCCGTCGGGAGATGTCCTGGTCAACCCGGAGGCGACGATGGGCGTCGCCAAAGTGTTCCACGTACTGGGAATGACCGACAATTGGACAATGAGCTCCAAGTGCTTCGATGGGGCCAACTACGGACTGTTCACCGGTAATGACGGTGACATGAAGGCCGATAACAAGCTCTATGTGGAGGAGGCCAAGGAGCTGGGTACCAAGGTGATGCTGATGGGTGAGTGCGGCCATGCGTACCGGATCATGAAGATGATGATGGAGAAGACCGGCTGGTGGGGTGAGCTGCCCTTCGAGATCATCAATTGCATGGAGTGGACCGCCGAGCAGATCAGGAACGGCAGGCTCGAGTTCGACAAGTCAAAGAACCGGCAGCCGGTCACCTACCACGATCCGTGTAACTTCGGACGGTCGTGCGGCATCACCGAGGAGCCGCGGGTCATTCTCGAGGCCTCTTGCGCCGACTTTCGAGAGATGCACCCCAACCGGAGCGACAACTGGTGCTGTGGTGGCGGTGGCGGGCTGTCGGCGATGGACGACATCATCGACTTCCGCATGGAGATCTCCGGGAAGAAGAAGCTGGAGCAGATCCGTGAGACCGGGGCCACCTATGTGTCCACCGCCTGCTCCAACTGCAAGCGCCAGCTAACACAGTTGCTCGAGCATCACAAGGAGCAAATCGAGGTCGGCGGCGTTCACGACATGCTCTCCCGCGCTATCCTCGTCAACGGGAAGGCCGCGGAACGCCAGGAGTACGTGTAGCAGGAGTGCGTGTGGTAAGGAGCTACGGTACCCGCGAAAGAAGGGGGCGGTGGCCGTCGGGCATCGCCCCTGGTGCTTGCCGCGCAGCGCCGCCCTCGGCCGCCGGCTACTAAGATCCAAGACCCTTGCTGAAGCGAGTCGCAGCCTTGACGAGTGCCGGCGCCCAGCTCTCCGTCCCTAGGGCATGGACGTGCGTGTAGCAGGCCAGCACGTTGCGATGGCTGAGGCCGTCCCGTTCGCCGTCGAAGGCGTGTCCGCGGTGCACCCGGAAGGCGAAGCTGAGATCCGCGGCGCACGACTGCATGTAGGTGTAGTGGAACTCGTGCCCGCGCAGCCTCTCGCCGACCGCATAGAAGGGATTCTCGGCGACGGCCTCGAGCACTGTGTAGCCGTGTCCCTGAGGCTTGGCGCGGAAGGCGAAGACGACGGGTAGCGCGCCCACCATCGGGTACTCCTTTCCCTCGAACAGGAGCTTTTCACCCAGATAGACGGTACCGCCGCACTCAGCGTACACCGGCAAACCCGCCTCGATGGCGCGGTGCAGCGAATCGCGGAAGGGCCGGTTCTCCGCCAGGGCGGGGGCCAGCGTCTCGGGAAATCCGCCTCCTATATAGAGCGCGTCGACCTCCGGTAGGCCCACGTCGCGAATCGGGGAGACCTCTATCAGGCGCGCTCCCTGCCGTGTAAGGGCCTCGAGGTTGTCGGGATAGTAGAACTGAAACGCAGCGTCGCGGAACACGCCGATCCGTGCCAGCTCCGTCGTCGGTGGCTCGGCCTTGTCCGGGCTTTGTGGTTCCGGTTCGAGGGCTGGGGCCCCCTCAGCCAGATCCCAGATCGCCTGCAGGTCGAGGTGCTCCTCCGCCACCTCGGCGGCACGCTCGACGGCGGACTCAAGTCCGCCGTGCTCCTGAGGCGGCACGAGGCCGAGATGGCGCTCGGGGAAGAGCGGCTCGGCGATCCGGGGGAGCACCCCGACCACCGGCAGGCCGCAGGCGCTCTCGACCGCCTCGCGCAGCACGGACTCGTGGCGCGGCCCGGCCGCCTGGTTCAGGATCACGCCTTTGAGCGGGACCTGTGGGTCGAGCCGCTGGCAGCCGAGGACGACGGCGGCCACCGTGCGGGTCGCTTTGGTGCAATCGACGGACAGCACGACCGGAGCACCCAGTAGTTTGGCGAGCTCGGCCGTGCTGTAACTGCCTTGGGCGTCCATGCCGTCGTACAAGCCGCGGTTTCCCTCGATGACGGCCACGTCGGACTCGGCGGTCGAGCCGGCGAAGGAACCGAGCGCGGCCTGGGGAGACATGAGGAAGAGGTCGAGATTGCGGCAGGGCCGCCCGGCGGCCGACGACAACCAGGCGGCATCGATGTAGTCGGGTCCCTTCTTGAAGGGAGCTACGCGATGGCCCTGGCGGCGCCAGGCCGCCAGGAGTCCCAGGGAGATGAGTGTCTTTCCGCTACCACCACGCACCCCGGCGATGAGGATCCGGGGGATATCCACGGGTCACACCATGTCGATGAAGCCGCAGGGACATTCTTCTGCGCACTTCTTACAGCCAGTGCAGTTCTCCATCTTGAACGAGTAGAGCAGGCCCTTCTGCATCGGCTTGTCGATGGCCTGATCCTGGCAGTACATCCAACACTTCTCGCAATCGAAGCAGTAGCCGCAGCTCATGCAGCGCCGCGCTTCCTCGATCACCTGATCTTGGGTGAATCCCAGGTTCACCTCGAGCTCAATCGCTTCCATCCGCTGCTCGACATCGATGGCAGTTGGTACACCACGCTCCTGCTTTTCGTAGTGATCCAACTGCATCCGGTCGGTTCGGATGAGCGGCATGTCATCGTTCCCGGCCTCGACGCCAGTGAACTTGCGGTCGATCGCTTCGGCAGCCCTACGGCCGTGTCCGACCGCCGTGGTCACCAGGCCGAGCTCGGTCACGTCGCCGCCGGCCCAAACGTCGCCCACCTTGGTGGCGCCCTCGTCGTCGACGCGAATCCAGTCCCTTCCTTCGATGAGCGGCTCGAAGCCGCTGAAGTCGGGCTGCTGGCTGACGGCGGAGATGATTGCACTCGCGGGAATCTCGAACTCCGATCCCTCGATGGGGACAGGCCGCCGGCGGCCGGACGAGTCGGGCTCACCCAGCTCCATGCGGATGGCGGTCATGGCGACTACGCGGCCGTTTTCTTTCCTGAAGCCGACCGGCGCGGCCAGGAACTCTATCGTGATCCCTTCCTTGATTGCCTCCTCGACTTCCTCGGCGATCGCCGGCATCTCCTTAAGCGTGCGGCGATAGAGAACGGTCACGTTGGCGCCGAGGCGCTTACAGATCCGCGCCGCGTCGATGGCCGTGTCGCCGCCGCCGACCACGATCGCCACCACGTCCTTGCCCAGCTCCAGTTTCTCGCCGTGGTGGAACCGACTGAGGAAGTCGACGCCGCTGAACACGTTGGGCGCATCCTCGCCGTCGACGCCGAGGCTGACCCCCTGCTGGGCGCCCAGGGCGACGTAGACCGCGTCGTAGGAGCTCTGGAGCTCCGCCATGTCGGTGATCTTGACGCCGCATTTGAGCTCCACCCCGACGTCGAGGATCTTCTGGATCTCGGTGTCGAGCACCGATTCGGGCAGCCGATAGCCCGGGATGCCGTAGCGCAGCATTCCCCCGGCTTTCTCCAGCGCCTCGAACACCGTAACGCCGTAACCGCGGCGGGCCATCTGGTAGGCGCAGGAGAGGCCGCTGGGTCCGCCGCCGACTATGGCGATCTTCTGCGGCTTCTTCTCCTCGCTGAGCTTCTTGAGCGGGAGGTCGTGCTCGATACCGTAGTCGCCGATGGCGCGCTCGATCTTGTTGATGTTGACCGCGCCCTCGAGCTCGATGCGGTTGCATTCGGTCTCGCAGGGAGCCGGACAGACACGCCCGCAGACCGAGGGGAAGGGGCTGGTGTCGGTGTAGATGTGCCAGGCTTCCTCGAACGCCTGGTCGAGCGGTTTTTCGAGACGCTCCGCCTGAGCGAGGGTCGTCACGAACTGGCGGATCTTGTTGCCGCTGGGGCAGGTATCGTGGCAGGGTGGCTTCTTCTCGACGTGCTTGGGTCGCAGAGGCGACATCTCACGCGAGGCGCCGCTGGAGAACCCCCTCGCCCCTAATGTCTTCTTCTTCTTCTTCACTACCTTCTTCACAGCCATAAGTCACCCCGCGCCACGCGTGTTCAAACGCTCGTCCTTACCAGGCGCATTCCCTGCGGCTGAGCACAGGGAACGCGCGTCCCGACTAACAATATAGCGACGGTGACTATGCTCAGCCGCCGCCTTCGCCCTCCGCGGCTCCTTCCTCGGGGGGTAGTTCGATGAAGCTGCCGCCCCAGTAGGTATAGACGCACCGTCCGGAGTCCATCAGAGTGCGTATGGCGGCCTTGCACAGCTTCTTGTCGACTTCGTCTTCACCGAACTTCTGGATCATCGCCTTGGTCAGGTCGCTGGCCTTGAACTTCTTCTTGCCCTGGTACTCGGCGACCATCTCGTACATGGCGTCCGCGACTTGCTCCTTCGTGACTGCCATCGCGCGCCTCCTATGAGTGTCTGAGCTGCGCGGACCGCTTGTAAGTCAGGCCCGCGTACTTAAAGTCGTCGATGTGCTCTTTCTGGAACTCGATGCCGGCCATCTTGAAGAAGCGCGGCCAGCCGATACGGTCGATGAACTCGCCCATCCGCTCGTACTTGCGGGCGTTCTTTACCCAAATCTCTACGAGGTTCCGCACGGCCTCGACTACCTCCGGCCAGCGGGGCGGATTGTTCGGCAGGAAGGGGATCGCCAGCTTGGAGAACGCGGGCTCAGAGCGAGCGTTCGAGACCTTGCCTCCGACCCAGATGGACACGCCGTCGTTGAGCGCGTCGGCCATCGGCAACGCCGGGCAGACCGTGAAACAGTTTGCGCAGAACATGCACAGTTCCTCGGCCAGCTCGATGGAGGGTTTGCCCTCTACCGTCGCCGGGCGGATCGCCGCGGTGGGGCAGGAAGCCACCACGTTGGGGATCTCGCAGACTTTGTTCATGCTGTCGTGGTCGATCCGCGGCGGCCTGCGGTGAATACCGAGGATCGCAATATCCGAGCAGTGCACTGCGCCGCACATGTTTAGGCAGCAGGCCAGGGCGATGCGCAGCTTCCCAGGTACCTCCTGCGAGGTGAAATAGTGGTAGAGATCGTCCATCACGGCCTTCACTATACCGGACGCGTCCGTGGCGGCGGAGTGACAGTGTATCCATCCCTGTGTGTGGACGATGTTCGAGATGGCGTTGCCGATGCCGCCCACCGGGTGGCCGAGCTTCTCGAGATCCTTGATCAGCGGCTCGATTTTGGATTCATCGGTGAGCAGGAACTCGACGTTGTTGCGGCTGGTGAACCGCAGGTGGCCACCGCAGTACTTATCCGCCAGGTCGGCGAACTCGCGGATCCGTGCCACGCCCAGCAGGCGGGGCGAACCGGCGCGCACGGTGAACAACTTGTCACCGGACTCGGCCACGTGGACCATCACGCCGGGTTTGAGGATCTCGTGGTACATCCACTTCCCGTAATTCGCCTTGATGATCGGGGGCAGGAACTTCTCGTAGCTCGGAGGCCCGATATCTGTAAGTCTTTCGGCAGCCATTATTCCTCTACCTCCTCTTCCTCCTCGAAGTACTCTTCGTAGAAGACGTAAGGGTTCTCTCTGGGGTGCGCGATCATCTCCGGTACCGGCTCCACTTCGATGGATTCGAGGAAGTTGCCGAGTCCGACGCGCTGCATGAACTCGCCGACCCGTTCCCTGTTCTTGCCATGCTCGCCCCAGATGTCCCAGATACGCTCGATCAGGTCTTTGATCTCGTCGTAAGGCGGCTCGATCTTGATGAACGGAACCAGCACCGAGGACAGCAGCGCGCCCTCGACGATCGGCGCCTTGGATCCGAGCAGGATGGTCGCGCCGCGGTCGTTACCGGGCCTCAGAGCCTTGGGCATCGTGTTGATGCAGTGCATGCACTTCACGCAGTTTTCGTCATCGATCTTGAGCTCTTTGCCGTCCCACTCGATGCACTTGGTGGGGCAATTGCCGCAGACATCCCTCTGAATGTCGAGCCCCGCGTCGGCGGCGGCCGCCACCTCCGCCTGATCGATCTGGATCTCGTCGCGCCAGGTGCCGATGATCGACATGTCGGCGCGGGCGACCGAGGCCACGCAGTCGTTGGGACAGCCTGCACACTTGACCTTGAACTTGTACGGGAAGGCGGGACGGTGCAGCTCGTCCTGGAAATGATGCGTGAGATCGTTGGTGATGTGCAGCGTGTCGTAGCAGGCCCACTCGCAGCGGGCCGGGCCCACGCAGCAGCTCGGCGTGCGCATGTCCGAGCCGGAGCCGCCCAGGTCGAAATCGTTCGCCGTTAGCTCGGCGAACGTGGGCTCGAGCTCATCCGTGGTAGTCCCCAGCAGGATGATGTCGCCGGTGGATCCGTGGAAGTTGGTGATCCCGGATCCGTGGCGTTCCCAGATGTCGCAGATCGTGCGCAGCGCGTCGGACGTGTAGAACCAGCCGCTCGGCTGGTTGACGCGCAGCGTGTGGAAGTGCGCGACCTCGGGGAACTCCTCCGGAAGGTCCTTGTAGCGGCCGATCACGCCTCCGCCGTAACCCATTACCCCCACGATACCGCCGTGCTTCCAGTGGCCGACCTTCTCCTCGTAGGACCGCTCTAACAGACTGAGGAGGGCCTGGCACTCCTTGCTGTTCTTGGCCGTCTCCTTGATCTGTGTGACGAAGCTGGGCCACGGTCCCTTCTCGAGCTCGTCCAGCATCGGGGTACCGTTCTTGCCTTTTTCTGCCATCTTCGACTCCTTTCGGATGGGCATGATGGCGTTTCCATTGCCCCTCTGGTCAGGTCGCCTCCAGCCGCTCCCTGACGTTGACTACAATCTTATATAGAACCGTCAACACGAAGAAACCGAGTGCGTAAACACCGACGGTGATCGCAATCTCCGGAGCCGTCGGCACGTATTCGGTGATCTGCCCCAGCGGCGAGGGGATGAACCCCGTCACCACCATAGCGAGACCCTTCTCGATCCAGATCGCGAGGATCACGGCGGCGCACAGCGGCGCCAGGAACTTCTCGCGCCTGCGGACTCCCGGGATCAGCAGCAGCGCCACGGCGCAGAGCGTCAGCGCCGAATTGACCCACATCCAGGGAACCAGAGCTGCATGTTCCTCGAGCCCCAGGAATAGATACTCGAAGGCGTGCAGGTGGTGCGGCATGTCGCTGTAGAGCCCGGTAAACAACTCGACCAGAACGAAGAACAGGTTGATCACCATGGCGTAGACGACGATCGTGGCGAGCTTCTGAATCGCCTCCCAGCCGGGGTCGAATCGGGTGAAGCGACGCAGGATCAGAGCCATGAGGATCAACAGACTGGGGCCCGAGGCGAACGCCGAGGCGAGGAAGCGGGGCGCCAGGATGGCCGTCATCCAGAACGGCCTGGCTTCCAGGCCCGAGTAGAGGAAAGCGGTGACCGTGTGGATGCTGACCGCCCAGGGGATCGAGAGGAAGATGAGCGGCTTCACCCACTTGGGCGGCGGCGATCCCCTACGCTCGGCCTCGAAGGTCATCACGCCGATGACCAGGTTGAGCAGCAGGTAGCCGGTGAGCACCAGCATGTCCCAGAACATCACCGAGTTGGGTGACGGGTGCAGGATCATGTTGGCGACGCGCGCCGGCTGGCCCATGTCGACCACTATGAACAGGCCGCACATGAGGACCGCTGCGACGGCGAGGAACTCGCCCAGGATCACCATCCTGCCGAACGCCTTGAAATTGTGGAGGTAGTAGGGCAGGACCACCATCACTGCCGAGGCCGCCACTCCGACCAGGAAGGTGAACTGCGAGATGTAAAGCCCCCAGGTCACGTCCTGGCTCATCCCGGTGATGTACAGACCCTCGCTCAACTGCCGGCCGTAGGCGGCCAGGCCAACGACGATCAGAGCCACCCAGAATCCCAGGAGGACCCAGTATCGTTTCCCTCCGCGGAACGCATCCTGCAGCATTACGGTCTCCCCATTCCCAGCGGAACGGCTTTAGACGACGTAATAGACATTGGGACCAGTCCCAAGGTTCACCCTCCTGCTGATGGTGTGTTTTTGGCCCAGGATCCGGACGACCTCCGAGTCCGGCTCCGCCAGGTTTCCGAAGGTCAAGGCTCCCTCGCCGCCTGGCACCGCGTTCGCCGCCTCCACGCAGGCCGGCTGGCGTCCTTCGCGCAGTCTCTCCGCGCAGAAGTTGCACTTCTCCACCACGCCTTTGGTGCGGGTGGGGAAGTCGGACAGTGGCTGCCCGTTCTCGTCCCTCTGGACGTAGTCGCGTGGGTCTCTCCAGTTGAAGCTCCGTGATCCGTACGGACAGGCGGCCATGCAGTAGCGGCATCCGATGCAGCGGTGCTGATCCATCATGACGAGCCCGTCCGACTCCCGCTTCCAGGTGGCCTGAGTTGGGCAAACCCGAACGCAGGGTGGGTTGGTGCAGTGGTTGCACANNGTACTCTTCGTCCCAGATCCAGGCGATCTGGTCGTCCGGGTCGGGCAGGTCGGGCACGTTGTGCTCGCGGTGGCAGGCCTCGACGCAGGCGGCGCGCACCTCTTCGTTCAGACACTTCTCGAGGTCGACCACCATGGCTAACTGGCTGGAGGATTCCGCGTCCTGGCCGGTAGCGTGCTGGGCCTCGGCGAAGGCGGCGCGAACGAGCGGGAAGCCGCAGCCCAGTCCAAGGGCGGCGAATCCGACCTCCTTTAGAAACGTGCGTCGGTCCTCGCTCATCGGTCAGCTTCCCTCGGGCTCGATGTGGCAGTTCCAGCAACGCGGTGCGACGTTCGCGTAGTCGTGGCACCGGGTGCAGAACGTCTCTCGGTTGTCATGACACTCCATACACGTTCCCGTGAGGCTGATCGTGTAGGTCTCACCCGCTGTCGACGTGTACTCGGTCTCGCCTTCGCGGACCACTGAGTTGCGCCACTGATTAAGTAGCTCCATGTGGCGCGCGCTCATGTACTCGGTCTCTTCGATGCACTCTGTTTCGTTCTCGGGCAGCTCGAGCTCGGGGCGGACGGTGTCACCCGCGGCGCCCAGCGTCTGCCACATGGGAAACGCCACCAGGACGAGAAAGAGGGCCAAGCCGAACAGGGCTTTCGCTCTATCACTCATTGGTGGCAACCTCTAGCATTTCGCCATGCTCATCGATCTCCACCATGCCCGGTATCGGTTCGAGGCGCAGGTTGTGCGTGCGCCTCTTTTCGCCGGTGAACACCATCGCATTGGCGACCAGCTCGCTGATGCCGGTCACCTGAACGCCCGGTGCCCAGTAGTCGCATACCGTCACCAGTGTCGCTCGGTCGATGGCACACATCGCGGCCAGCTGATTGACTCCGTGATGCTCCTGTACGTGGCGCACGGCGCTGCCTCTGGGCAGTCCGCCGCGCAACCGCATCTCCATGTTCTCGTCGGTTCCCAGCCCGGCGCCGCCACCGCAGCAGAAGGTCTGCTCGCGGATCGTGTTTTCCGGCATCTCGTAGAAGTGATTGCAGACGTTGCGAATCACGTAGCGCGGCTCCTCCAGGATGCCCATGCCGCGGGCGGTGTTGCAGGAATCGTGGAACGTGACGCGGATGTGATCGTTCCTCGACGGATCGAGGTTCAGCTTGCCGTGGCGAATCGCGTCGGCGAGGAACTCCATGATGTGAACGACTTTGGTCGAGCGCGCGTGCTCGAACACCGTACCGGTGAGCGGCGACTTCGGTACCTCGAGAAAGTCGGCCGGACCGCTGACGGTGTCCATGTATTGGTTGATCACGCGCCACATGTGCCCGCACTCGCCGCCTAGAATCCACTTGACCCCGAGGCGCTTTGCTTCGGCGTAGATCTTGGAGTTGAGGCGCTTCAATGCCTCGTGAGAGGTGAACAACCCGAAGTTGCCGCCGTCGGACGCGTAGGTGCTCCACGTGTAGTCGATCCCCAGCTCGTGGAACAGCAGCATGTAGGCCATGCAGGTGTAGATGCCGGGGGCGGCGACGAAATCACCCGACGGCGTGAAGAACAGGATCTCGGCGCCCTTCTTGTTGATGGGAATGTCGATCTGGATTCCGGTGGCCTCCTCGATGTCTTCGGCCATGAACTCGAGGGTGTCCTTCAAGCCGTGAGGCTGGATACCCAGATGGTTGCCGAATCGGTAGCAGTTCGCCACCGGCTCTACGACCCAGTTGACGTACAGCCCCAGGAGGCCCAGCAGCTCCCGACCCATCATCGTGATCTCGGCGGTGTCGATCCCATATGGACAGAAGACCGAACAGCGCCGGCACTCGGTGCATTGGTAGAAGTAGTAGAACCACTCCTTGATCACATCGGTTGTGAGCTCGCGGCCGCCCGCCAACTTGCCGAAGACCTTACCGAGGGCCGTGAAGTCCTTGCGGTAGATCGACCGCAGCAACTCGGCCCGCAGCACCGGCATGTTCTTGGGGTCGCCGCTGCCGATAAAGAAATGGCACTTGTCGGCGCACGCTCCGCAGCGCACGCAGATGTCCATGAAGACCTTGAAGCTGCGGTACTTACTCAGACGCTCGGCCATCCCTTTTAGGACGATCTGCTTCCAGCCCTCCGGAAGCTGCCAGTCGTCGTCGGTGACCGCCCAGTCCCTCGGGTTCGGCAGGTCGAGGACGCGAAGGTTCTTGGCCTTGCCCGGGTAGATGTACGTGCCCGGCCTGAAGTCGACCGGCGTGTCCATCCAGGACGTTCTTGGTGGGCCCCAGTCCAGCTTCAGCAGCTCTTCCCGCTGGTAGTAATCCATCTCGTCCGGCTTTGGCTTCTTCATTGCCGCTCCACCGGAATCCCGGCCGCTTTCATTTTGTCCCTCAGTTCGTCCTCGTACTCCTCATACGTGTGAACCTTGACGGGGTAGTCCCAGGGGTTGACGTGTCTGACCGCGCGGTTGTTGTTCGCCATGTTCCGGGTCGGGCTCAGGAATACGCCCGCCATATGAGTCAGCTTGCTGAACGGCAGGTAGGCCAGCAGCACACAGACCAGGAACAGGTGGCCGTAGAACAGCGGGCTGATCGACTCCGGTACCACCGGCGCGAAGCGCACCAGCCCCAGCGTCATCGCCTTGACACTGGCGATGTCCGTCTTGGCCAGGTGCCGTAGCCAGAAGCCGCTGATGCCGATTCCCAACAGCAGAAACAGCGGGAAGTAATCGCCGACCAGCGAGATGTATCGCAGCTGGCTGTTTGCCAGTCTTCTGTAAAGCAAGTAGGCCATCGCCACCACGAAGACCGCAGTCGTGATGAAGACAACCGGCAGGCCGACCTCCATGAACCCGTCCGCCCGTTCCAGCGCGGTCACGAAGAAGGGCACCGGGTTGGTGAACAGCCGCAGGTGTCTCAGCAGAATGATCAACATCGACCAATGCATGGCCAGCGCCGCGATCCACAGCCCCAGGTCGGTCGCATAAACCAACCTGCGCCCCTCGACCAGGTCCGTCTTCGTGTTCTTGAGCAGCGAGCGGAAGAACAGGACCTCGAGCGCCATCCTTCCGATCACTTGTAGCGTGTTGTGCGGATTCTCCAGCCTCTGCTGCCGAATCCAACTGAGGGCTTTCTGCTGCCCGCTGGTCGTCGGAATGCGGAAGGGCACGGGTACATTCGCCCAGCTCAAAACGCGGTGGATCAGCCCACCGACGAAGAGCAGCAGGGCGGTGTATGGAAGTACAACGCCGAGTACCCAGCCCATGCCCGGCGTTCCGCCGAGGGTTCCCAGCAGGAAGAGGCCGACCACAGCCACTAAGGCGACCAACACGTTCATCGCGTATCCTCGCGCCCCACGTTACCTCCCTCAGGGCTCCGGGTTATTTGAACAAGCTCCGGACCAGGATCCTGTTGGTTCACTTTGCCCATGATCCAGGAGACCTGTCGCTTCACTTCGTTGATGCGAAGCTGGTACACTTGCTCGCGGCACTCGACATACGTTTCGAAGGCGACAAGAGCCATCCGGTCGATTTGCGCGTCCAGCTGTGCGAGTTCCACCGAGAACTGCGGATCCGCTGCCGCTCCTCCCAGTTCCGCCCGCACGATCTCCCGCAAGCGGAATACGAACCCGACGGCCTGGGCGGGGGCGAACTGCTGCACTGCTCTGATCTTCATGATCGCCAGCAGGTGCTCGCGGACCTCTCCGACGTCCGTACGGTCGAGCAGAACGTCGAGAATACGTTCGGTACCCACACGCAGACTGTGGCCCACGGGATTGGCGAACGGGTCTCTCTCGCGCGCGAAGACGGCGCTTGAATGCCCGGGGTACGTCGCCAGTACGTACTCGAGCCAGGCCCGGGCGATCGTATCTCGCTTGTCCTGCAACAACTGCCGGAGCGTCATTCTCTAATCTCCTGTAGCGACCGAATCACACGCAGCCGGTCGGCTTCGGCAGCCCGGCTACCTTACAGGCGCCTTTTGCCGGCCCACTGGGGAACAGATCATAGATCTCCTTCAGCTTGAAGCCCGTCTGCTTGCAGAGCTTGCGGATCATCGGCGCCATGTTGTACTCGAGGTAATACTCACGCAGATAGTTAACGACCTTCCAGTGGTCGTCCGTCATAGACTCGACGCCTTCGGTTTTTGCTAGGTCCTCGGCGACGCCCTGATCCCAAGCATCTGGATCTTGGATGAACCCGTCCTCGTCGATCTCGATCAGCTTCCCACCGAATTCCCTCTTCTCCATCAGAACCCTCCTTTGTAGGCCGCCTTGTTCTTATCGGCTCAGGCGCGGACTACATGAACTCGACATCCACACGCGGTGGATGGTTGAACGTCTCATGGATTGTGCATCTTTCGGCTACGCGTCTTATGGCCTCCCAGCGATCTTCGGGGACCCCATCGGGCAGTTCGACGTCAACAACGATGGCACCCACACGTTTGGGCTTGTCAGCGAGCTCGAGTGTTAGGCTGACACCGACGTCGCCGTCGGTGTACCCGTGCCTGTCGCAGTAGCCCTGCACCATCATTGCAATACACGCGCCGAGCGATCCGGCGAGCAGTTCCGCGGGCGAGGGAGCGGCGTCTGTGCCCCCATCGCTAACAGACATGTCGCTTGCCACCGTGTGTCCGCGTACGTTGAACTCGAACACCAGCCCGCTCTTCCTAGTGACGGTGATGAGGTCCATTCCGTCGCCCTTACAGTCGGCCCTTACTTCTTTTTCGACTTGCCCGTCGCCATACCGTGCAGTTTGACTTCGACCTTCTCATCAAGACCCGCATAGTACTCGCGCAGGATCGCGACTACCTCGGGCTTGCTGAACTCGGGCGGAACCGGCTTGCCTTCCGAGAGCATCTTGCGCAGCATCGTTCCGGAAAGCAGGAGCCGGGCTCCGGATACGTAGTTTCCGTCCTCGTCAAGGACTGCCTTTTCTTCGTGCGGCGAGGTCTTCATCGAAGCCATTTCGCCGAGTTTGTAATCGTAGAAGGTCCAATCCATCTTGAGTGGCTGAGTTCCCAGTGCACCCTTTGGAACCTCATCGAAGATCTCCTGCGCGTCGAAAGGCCCGTAGTAATCACCCACACCGGCGTGATCTCTGCCCACGATCAGATGGCTGCAGCCGTAGTTCTGACGGAACACTGCGTGCAGCAGCGCTTCTCGCGGACCCGCGTACCGCATGTCCAGCGGGTAACCACCCTGCACGACGCGCTCCGGCCTGAAGTAGCCTTGGACCAGCGCATCGATACAGCGCACCCTGACGTCCGCGGGGATGTCGCCTGGTTTTAGCTCGCCTAGGAGTTGGTGAATGTAGACACCGTCCGTGACCTCGATGGCGACCTTTGCCAGATAGGCGTGGGAGTTGTGCATCGGGTTGCGAAGCTGGAGTGCAGCGACCGAACTCCAGCCGCGTTCGGTGAAGATCGCGCGGGCTTCTGCCGGGCGCTGATAGATGCCGGGGAACTCGTCAGGGAAGAAGCTCTCGCTCAAGACGTTGATAGGTCCGCCCAGGTTCACTGGTTTCTGCTCTAGCACCATCGCGACGCCGGGGTGCTCGGGATCGGTGGTTCGGAAGACCTCCTTGCACTCCAGTTCCTTGTCGATGGTGTACTTCTCGTTCACCGTCATGATGGCCATCGCAGTACCACGCTTTTCGTCGACCAGGGCCACATCTTCACCGGCTGCGATGGCGTCGGCGTCTTCCTTGGTGACCGATACGGTAACGGGGATGGGCCAGAACACACCGTCCGTCATCTGCATGTCGGTGACCACGCCCTTCCAGTCCGCTTCGCCCATGAACCCATCCAGGGGCGTAAACCCTCCGATCCCCATCATGATGGCGTCACCTATCTCGCGGGACGTGATGGGGATCTTGCGAAGCGTCTCGGCGCGCTTCTGCTCCTCTTTCAGCTCCCCACCCTCGAGCAGCAACGGCTTCAGTTCCTGCTCTTTTCCGTGCGGAACAATTAGTTTTGACATCTCTCTTCCCTCTCTAAGAGTGTGTTGGGTGCTTCTTCTATCCTGTCTCCAGGAGGATCCGGCTTCCCGCGATCCTCGGCGTTGAATCTCAGTTATCTGCTGCGGACCCCTCCAGGGCCGCCGGCGTTTCGGGTTTTGGCAGACCGCGCTCGGTCAACCGAGCCGGCGGACGCGCACCGTTCGTTCGCCCCGTGTGCTCAGCGTAAACCATGGCCGTGGTCCGGTAGAGCAGGTGGGCGAATTTGGAGTACGGCAGATACACCAGGAGCTGGAACACCAGCACCAGGTGTACGAAGTAGATCGCGTATGCGACCGAAACCATCGCCGACTCCACGGCGGGCTCGATCGCGAACCGTAGTATCTCGATCACGAAGCCCGTCACTCCGACGCCCAGCAGCAGCCAGACGAACATCCAGTCGAAGGCCGTGGTCGTCTGGGCATCGTTCGGGTCACGCAGCCGGTCGAGGATGGCCTTCGTGCACCCAAAGACCAGCAGTAAGCCGCCGACGTTGGCCAGCACCTTCATCGGGTGCGCGAGGTCGAACGGATACACGGATGCGACTCCGAAGCTGGGAAGCACGTACAGGTCGAGCACTGCCCAGATCGTGACGATGTAGAGCGCCACGAATCCGTAAAAGGCCGTCAGGTGCGTGATCCGACGTGAAGGCCGGGAGCTGCACTTGGCGAACCTGTCATGGACGAAAATCGAAACGACGGCGCGAACGAGGCTCCTAACCACCCCGACCGGGGAAGCCGGCGAGCCGTACAGGCCATCGGCTTCTTTCATCGCCCGCCACAGCCGAACGACCCCTGCGATGGCTGCCAGCATCGCGAGGACGGTGAAGGAGGCGAAGAACCCGATCAGCAGCCAGTGCGGGAAGAACTCGGCGTAGAAGCCATGGGGCTCGCCGAAGTTCAGCGCACTCTCGATCGGCTGGCGGACCATCAATGCCAGGGCTAGTAGTGCCGCGGTGAGGGCCATCAGGGGGGCTTGCAGCTTGGCGTCGTTCACCCAACGGCCGAGGAACTTGGGCACTGCGAACTGCCGCACCGTGTGCTGGCGCACCGCCGCCAGCACATTACCGGGCCGCGCGCCGCGCGGGCACTTGATCGAGCAATCGTTGCACTGATGACAAAGCCAGACGTCGGGGTCGGCCAGCAAGCGATCCTTCAGCCCCCACTGCGCCCAAATCATCTCTTTGCGTGGGAAGGGCCGGTCGGCGGGCGCCAGCTCGCAGACTACCGAGCAGGTGGCGCACTGGTAGCACTTCTTCAGATCGCCACCGCCTGCTGCGACTAACTGCTCGACGAATTTTCGGTCCGGTACCAGCAAAGTGGAGTTGGACATCCTCGCCACGCTCCCTAGAACCCCTTGAACGGGTTCAACCCGATCTCATCGATCTGCTCTGCGAACTCGTTGATGATCTGCGGCAGCTTGTCGAAGTCGGAAATGGCCAGCTGCTCCAGACGAACGCGTTCCTCTTCCAAGGCGAGCTGCTTTAGCTTTTCACGGATGTTCTCGCTGCGCGTGCTCATCAGCTCGCTGCCACGGATGAAGTGGCACTGGTAGTCGTCGCCCGACTTGCAGCCGACGAGCAGAATGCCGTCGAAGCCACGGGATAGGGCGTCGGCCACCCAGACGGTGTTGACCGATCCCAGGCAGCGGACCGGTATGAACCTGATGAAGGCGCTGTGCTGGATGCGCTTCAGTCCGGCGACATCGAGGGCCGGGTAGGCATCGTTCTCGCATAGTAGGCCGAGCAGTCGAGGTTTCTCCTCGAACTCGTCGGGAATGTCGACCGACTTGATCATCGAGGAGATGATTTCCACCGAGTAGTCCTTGAACGAGATGATCCGCTCGGGGCAACAGCCCAGACAGATGCCGCAGCGGCGGCAGCGCGTGGTGTTGAGCAGCGGCGTGCCTTTCTCGTCCTCGTTCAGTGTTCCGAACGGACACTCCTCGGTGCAGCGCTTACACTGGGTGCAGCGCTGCATGAAGAAGTCGGGGTAAGACATGTCGCCCCAGCGGGGGTGGACCGCCGTACCCTGGCTGGCGAGCTCGACGCTCTGGACCGCCTTGAGCGCCGCGCCGGCGCCGTCCTCCATGCAGACGAGCGAGTCGTTGGGCGCCCTAACGCAGCCGGCGGCATAGATGCCGGTGCGGCGGGTCTCGTACGGGAAGCAGATGAAGTGTGAATCGGGGAATTCGTACTTCAATACGGGCAGATCCGGGCCCTGGCGATAGTCCAGATTCAGGACCTCGGTGCCTTCGAGGTGCTTCAGGTCCTCGAAGGTCTCCTTCGCCGCTTCCAACTGCGCGCCCGCTTCGCCCTTCTCGATGATCGCCTTGGCGTCGGTGAGCTTGCGGATACCTTCACCGTCGGCCGCCGCCGGCACCAGGCCGGTCGCTAGGACCACTAGGTCCGCCTCGATGCGGATCCGATCCCCCAGCAGGGTGTTCTCGGCCTCCACCTCGAGATGGTCGCCGGCTGGTTCGACACCGACGACCTCGGCCTTGGTGAAGAAGATCCCGGGATCGTCCTGGGCCGCCTGGTAGAATTCCTCGTACTGGCCGGGAGCGCGGATGTCCTTGTAGAGGACGTAGGCCTCGGTCTCGGAGTCGAACTCCCGAGCCACCATGGCCTGCTTGATCGTGACGCGACAGCAGATGGCGGAACAGTAGGGCAGATGATCCTCGTCGCGCGAGCCGGCGCACTGGATGAAGGCTATCCGGCGGGCCGGCGCTCCGTCGCTGGGTCGCGTGATCCCGCCTGCAGCGATCAGCTCCTCCATCTCCACGTTGGTGATGACGTCGGGACTGCTGCCGTATCCCAGGTGGCCGAGGCGCGAGGCGTCGTACGGCTTCCAGCCGGTGGCCTGCACGATGGCGCCGACGCGGAACTCCGAGCCCGAGCCGTTGGCTTTGACCGAGACGTCGAACTGGCCGGGCTGACCCTTGATCTCCTGGATGGTCGTGCCGGTGTGGACGGTGATCCGCTCGTGGCCCTCGACCTCGGCGATCCGCCCGCTGAGATCGACCGGTTCGAGCTCCCGATACGGAGGGCTGAGGGGGAAGCGCCGGGCGAACTTGCCCGCCCAGCCGCCCAGTTGCGGCTCCTTCTCCACCAGGACGACGTCGTAACCGGCGCCGGCAGCCTCGAGCGCTGCCGCCATCCCGGTCACACCGCCACCCACGACCAGGATCGTCTTGTCGATGTCAGCTTCGAACGGGTCGGGGATCTCCGCTTTCTTCGCCCGAGCCATGCCTATGCGCAGGTAATCGGCGGCGAGCATCTGGGTATCTTCGTCGTTGGGCTCGTGGCTCCAGACCACGAACTCGCGCAGGTTAACCCGCTCGCTTACACACCCGTCGAAGGTGAATTCGTCGGTCTTGAAGCGGGGCGAGCACGCCGCGAGGACCAGCGCGTTAGCACCCTCCCGGATGTCACTCTTGATCAGCTCGAGGCCCGCATCGCCGCAGAGACATTCGTGGTCCCGACAGAGATCGGCTTCGCAATCGCCCGTAGCGAGCTCGCACAGCTCCTCGATGTTCAGCGACTCGCCGATCTCGCAGCCACGACAAACGTAGACAGCGGCCTTCTTATCCACCCGTCACTCCCTGCAGCTTTGGAGGGCCTTCATCGCGACGCCGGTAGCGTCTCTTACACACGTGGCCACTTCCGTGGGGCGCTTGGCGCATCCGGCGGCCAGCAGATCCGGGTGCTCCTGTTCGGTCGTCAGGAATCCGAACTCGTCGGTCCGCAGACCGCCGTCCACCTCGACCCCACCGGCGCCGTTGGGGACCAGGCCGGTCGCCAGCACGACGAGGTCGACCTTTTCACTGACACGCTCGGTGGTGAGAGTGTCCTCTGCCTCGACCAGCAAGTATCCGTCGGCGTCCTCGGTTATCTTCGCCACCTTGCCCTTGATCAGGGTGACCTTCTCGTCCTTCTCGGTTGCGGCGAAGAAGTCCTCGAGGCGACCCGGCGCCCGGATGTCTATGTAGAAGATGAAGATCTGGGCGTCGGGGTACTGTTCGCGGACGTAACGCGCCTGCTTGAGGGACGCTAGGCAGCAGACCCCTGAGCAGTGCTTGAGGTAGTTCTCGTCACGCGAGCCAGCGCACTGCACGAACGCGATACTCTCGATCTGCTTGCCGTCGGAAGGCCGCTGGATCTTTCCGCCGGTGGGCCCGCCCACCGAGGCCAGGCGCTCCATCATCAGGTTCGTGATGACGTTCGGGTAGGTACCGAATCCCAGATTCTCGATCTGCTCGGCGGGGAACGGGTCCCAGCCCGTCGCCCAGATCACCGCCTGAACATCCAGCTCGATCGTCTCGGGCTGCATCTCGAGCTCAATGGCGTCGTAGGGGCAGGCCGGCACGCATTTGCCGCATTCGGACCCCGGGCACACGCTACCGTCGATCACGTACTGCAGCGGATGAGCCATCTCGAACGGCAGGTAGATCGCCCTGGTCACCCCCATCCCGAGGTTGAACTCATCGGCGCGTTCCACGGGGCAAGCCTCGACGCATTTGGCGCAGGCCGTACACTTGGCGTTCACGAAGCGCGGCCTACGCTGGATGGTGGCTTTGTAGTTCCCGGGGCCGCCGGTGATCTTCTCTACCTGTGACAGCGTCAGGCAGCGAATGCGCGGGCTGGTCCTGAGGCGACGGAAGTTGATCTCCAGGCCGCAGGTCGGTGGGCAGAGCTTGGGAAAGTAAAGGCTCATCTGAGCCACGCGGCCGCCCAAGTAGGGGTTCTTCTCTACCAACACGACCTCGCAGCCCGCTTCTGATGCCTCGATCGCGGCGGCGATGCCGCTGATGCCGCCGCCGATCACCAGGACCGTTCCCCGCTTCCCGTTTCCGCTCATTGTTTATCCTCGTCGCGGGCCGTGGCCGGCTGACTGCTGAATACCTTTCTTTTGTCGAGGCTGCCCTTGAAGGCATCGACTACCTCCGCCTTAGCCTTGACGGTCGGCTCGCCGAAAAGGCTGAACCGTAGCCAGAGAAAGGCGAATCTTAGCAGCGCCTCGTCGTCGTAGCGCATCTCCTCGACGAAGTCCTCGTCCACATCGAACCGCTGCAGCAGCGTGCTGTCGAATACGAATTCCCGGAACTTGTCCAGGTCGTAGCAGGCGGTGAACAGCATGTGCATCTTCTCGGGAGAGAGGACCCCGCCATCCTCGAAGAACTTGTGGAGCGTCAGCTCCTTGAACGCCTCGCCCCACTCGTCGTACTCGTCGATACCCTGGTCGTCGAGCCACTCGCGAACCGTCCACGCCTGCGACTCCTCGAAGCCACGGCAGCCCTCCTCTTGCAGGAGGAAGTAGAAGCGGTCGCCGCGCCAGCCATCCGGCGTGTCCTTTTGGGCTGCCAGCCCTAGGGGGTACATACGGCAGGGCCATGGCCGGTCCGGGTAGACCCCGCAGCCGCCGTCCGTCAAGAACGGACAGGTGCGGAGCTCGTCGTCGTTCATGCGCAGCATGACGACGGGGGTCTTCATGTCCTTCTGGACGGGCAGCAGCGTGTACTTGTCGAGGAAGTCGCCCGATATCATCCCCAGGCGTCGCTTCAGCCGCAGGACGTCGTAGGGGGACAGGAAGATGTTCACGTCGCTGCAGCACTTGTTGAAGCAGGAGACGCCGGGGTGGCAGGCGAACTTGAACGTATCGTCGGGCCCGAGCCTGGGGTGGTCGGTCAGGATCTTCTCCTCTAGGCGGCCTCGGGGATCCTCGGTCGTCGGGGGGCGTTGCTCATCGGTCATTCGTTCTCTCCTTCGTCGTCCTCCACGATCATCTCCCGCGTCGCGGAGTCCGACCAGACCGGAATCATCGACGAGGCGCCAGTTGTGGGATTGACCATGTATCGATACGACGCATGCTGACTAAACTGCTGCTCCATCCACTCCCAGCCTTCCCGGTAATACGAGCAGTCATCGTTGAAGCAGACGAAGAGGAATTTCTCGGTCCACGTAGCGCCGTCCGGGACGAGCCACTTCTTGAGACGGTCGCCGCAATGTGGACAGGTTGGGGAGATTTCAGCCATCGCTCTCCTCGATCGATTACTAGTTGCCGTGGGGATCTGCGCGCAGTCGATCACCCTGCCGGTATGGCTCGAAGAAACAGCGCCTGACATAGGACAAGCCTGGGAGTGTGGAGCTCGGGAACTTCGAGCGTCGTGGTGTGACGCCCGAAGATCCCGGAGCTCGTGAAATACTAGCTCGTGATGTACTTGACGGGCTTCTTCATCATCGTCCACTCGCCCGTGCCCCTGTCGTAACTGCAGTTGCAGAAGGCAAGCCAGTTCTTGTTGTCCATGCTCGGCTTGTCAGCGCGGAAGTAGTAGCCCGGCCAGCGGGTCTCCTCCCGGAACAGGATCGAGCGCATGTGGGCATCCGCCTGGTACATCCGGTGGATGTTCTCCCAGCAGCGCATCAGCTCGTGCAGGTTGGTGGAGGCCAGCTTCTCGGAGTCCTCCTTCAAGAAAGCGAGCAGCTCCATACCCTTCTCGAGCAGCTTGTCGCTGGTCTTGAACTGACTGGACACGCCACCCGCGTACTCGTCCATGATCTTCTGCAGGCGGTACATGAACTGCTGCGGACGGATGTAGTTGGGGTTGATGTCCGGGTCAGTTGTCATGCCACTGTGCTCCTCGAACATCGCCATCGGCCTGAGGATCTCTGCCGACAATGCATCGATCAGGCCCTGGTCGACGTTGGGTGCCTGGTTGTTGTCCATTATGTAGGAGATCGCGGCCTTGGCTGCGATGCGGCCCTCGGCGTGTGAGCCGGAGGAGAACTTGTGGCTCGAGGCTCCCGAGGCGTCGCCGGCGGCGAACATGCCGCTGACCGTGGTCATGTGCGGGTAGCCCCAGAAGTACTCGTCCTTGGTCTCGGCGGTCTGGAGGTCTTCCGGACCGGAGACCCAGGCGCCGGAGGCACCGGAGTGCGACCCGATGAAGTACGGATCACAGGCCATGATCTCGGAAGGCTTCTTCTCGGGCTCGACGTTCGTGGCGGCCCAGAGGATCGCCTGCGAGATCGTCATGTCGAGGAAGTCTTCCCAAGCCTCGGCCTCGAGCTCCTTCAGCTTCTTCTTCGCTGACTTCTCGTCGGGTGCCTCGTCAGCGATCTTCTTGATCGCATCGGCGGTCTGCATGTAGATCGGGCTCTTGCCGTCCATCACGTCCAGCATCATGAGCCAGTTGCGGATGTTGGCAGGACGCGGCTTTACCTTGCCGTAGGGCTCCCATTTGTCGAGCTCGGCGGCGTTTTCCTGCATATAGTTGCCGCCCTCGGCGTTGGTGGCGATCGACTTGAAGAGCAGGAACCAGGCACCCACTGGGCCGTACGCGTCCTTGAAGCGTACGGGGATGAAGCGGACTTCCTGGCAGGTCATCTCGGCGCCGCCGTAGATGGTGAAGAAGGCGCTGGCGCCCGAGTTGAACGGCGGGTACCAGGAGCGGCCGAAGCCCTCACCGGTCGAACGCGGCTTGAACACGTGCACCGCGCCGCCCATGGCAACCAGCGTGGCCTTCGCCTTGAAGACGTACAGCTTGTTTTCCCTGACGCTGAAGCCGATGGCGCCCACGCACTTGTCACCGTCCATCAGCGGGTGCGTGATGAACACACGCTCGAAGTACTCACCGCCGGCCTCTGCCAGGGCGTTCTTCGCGGCTTCGGCAACGATGACCTTGTAGGACTCGCCGTTGATCATCAACTGCCAGCGGCCCTCGTGGACGTAGTTGCCTTCCTTGTCCTTCCAGATCGGCAGGCCCCACTTCTCGAACAGGTGGACCGTCGAGTCCACGTGGCGCGCGATGCTGGCCACCAGGTCCTCGCGCGTGATGCCCATCAGGTCGTTGCGGACGTAGTCTACGTAGTCCTTCAGCGTGTTGTTGCCGCTGTTCAGGTCCACGTACTGGTTGATGGCCGATAGACCCATGGCTACTGCCCCCGAGCGGTCCATGGCCGCCTTGTCGACCAGCGTGACCTTCAACCCGTTCTTCTTCGCCCAGTAGGACGCTTCGACCGCTGCTCCGCAGGCGGCCATCCCGCCGCCGCAGATCAGCAGGTCGGTCTCAACCGTTACGGTCTCAAAATCCGGCATTGTTTGTTATCTCCTTCTTTTCTTCGTCCGAAGAGATCAGTTGTCGCCGACTAGAGCGTTGGGATCTTGTCCATCTTGACCGGGCCTCGATCCGTGTTGAGGCCGTCGGGCTCGCACATCAGCGTCGGGCTCTTCAGGTCGTCGTCGCCGGTCGGATAGTGATCGAACGGCTGCGCCTTGCCTTCCTCGACGCCCCTGCGGATCGGGAACTTGAAGCGCTTCGGCTTGATGTCCTTACTGCGGAACTGCAGGGTCCACATGATGTCCTCGCTGCTGCGCATCGCCGTGACGCTGGCGCCCAGCGGCATGAAGTCCTGGTAACCGCGGACCTCGATCGCCTGGGTCGGGCAGATCTTCACGCAGCTGTAGCATTCCCAGCACATCTGCGGATCCTGGTTGTAGGCCTTCATGGTCTCCTTGTTGAGGACCATGAGATCGTTCGGGCAAATGTGCTGGCAGGCGGTCTTATCGAGCGCCTTGCAGCCGTCACACTTGTCCACAATCACGTAACTCGGCATCTCCGCGCCTCCTGGTTGAATTGTACGTGCGCCTACATCTCTGCTGGGTGATCGCTGCGAGTCGCCGAGGAGCTTCCACGGGCGGGAAGCGTGTCTGTAACTGCGGAGGGTGGGGCTTGTGCGATTTTTTTCACGATTCTCGGCACGTACCGAGATTTTTGTCACGATTACAATGTGGCAAGGTATTTCGCCGCGCGCAAGGGAGGGCGTGTAAACCTGACACGGTTGTCATCTTTAGGCCCGGAGCGGCCGCGGGGCCGGGGCTGACCGGGGAGGCCTTGGGGGCTAGTCCTTTCGCTCCCGAGGCCCGCAACCGGTGGGTGAGCACAGACCGGTGTCATCACCTCGATCCAAGCCGG
>JABAOC010000769.1_pt1 | contig 50003 bp, 38 predicted proteins | sample 7062161 | NCBI WGS metagenome assembly JABAOC01 (sample SAMN14538625, study PRJNA623070) | marine sediment metagenome | biome: marine biome [ENVO:00000428]; feature: marine pelagic biome [ENVO:01000023]; material: deep marine sediment [ENVO:00002113] | place: India: Gulf of Khambhat ... | reverse complement strand
ATACCGTTCGGGAACGAATTAACCCAACCATTCCGCTCATATCAACCTCCGAAATTTTCCCTGAAATCGCTTGACACGGTCCCGTGCAACGTAGAAGAATCTGGATTCGGGAGCGGCATGAGATAGCACTGCCGTATATGGGAATAGATCCAGTTCGCAAGCTTCCCTCGTCACCAAGACCTTGTCGAGGAAGCGGCATTGGGGTAGACCCATATATGCGTTTAGAGGTGAGGGCGGTCCTCAGCAGGGGATTCAACTCGAAAGGAGTCGAGATGCGAAGGACTTTGTTAATAGTTGCTGGGCTGTTGCTGGTTGCGAGCATGGCAGTTGCCCAAACCGGCAAAATCCAGATTTTCTCAGACTTAGGATTGACGAGCTGTAATTTCACGGATCCCGGATCAGGTATTGTTTTCGTTTACATTTATCATATCAATACAGGGGGGGCGACGGGTTCCCAGTTCAGAGTCGAGCAGGTCGATGGCGCGTGCATGAGCTATTTGGCGTTTCAATCTCCTTTTAGCATTGTCATTGGAAATCCTGAAGACGGGATTGCCATTCCGTACCAAGTGTGCCTGGGCGCATTAGGTCCGATCGAACTCCTTACGATCAGCTACTTTGCGTGTGAGGGTGGTTCACCGCCCTGCTCGAGACTCACTATTACTCCGGACCCTGTGGCAGACCCGCTCGAAATTTTGGTTGTCGACTGCCAAATGCCCCCGAATCTGCTCGTAGCTCCTGGATCGGATGCGTGGATCAATGACGATGGAAATTGTCCTTGTCCCCAGCCGGATCCGATTGAAGATACATCTTGGGGCAAGATCAAGTCGTTGTACAGATAGCGGTTGCCCGGTGTGAGTTTTTCGCTCACGGCGCCTCCTAAGGGATAATTATGGGCATCCCCTGAACGCACGGTTTGACTATCAGACGCCCGGCCTTCTATCCAATAGGGAGACCGGGCGTTATGCTAATATTTGCGGCCTGTCTCCAGTGAGAGTTGGGAGAACCGACGAATGCCGGTGGATTGTCCGATCGGAGACCCAATCTCGGTTAATGAGCACTCGCACAAGGAATTGGCTTTTGCTTGACTTTTTTTTGTTAACGAAATAAACTATAAATAGTTAGCCAGCCTGTGAATACGCCCCTGCCGTAAAATTCCAGTTGAAGTCCAAGCACGAGCTTCACACATTCAATCGAGGTAGCCCGACCGAAAGGAGCCGCTGCCATGGGGACCGTGCATGTTTCTATTTACGAGAAGATAGCTTGCCTGAAAAAAGCGCTCGTTTTTCTGACCCCTGTGGTATTGATGGCCCCTGCAGTAGTCGCAGCTCCGCCGGAGACCGAGTTGCTGCGATCGGATGCCGATCGGGTGAGTTTCGAGGTCAGAGTCGAGGGATACGGCTTGTCTCCATCGGTTGCTCTCGAGGGGACCGAGAGGCTCGTGATCCCTGGGTATGTGACGCAGTCGAAGCCCGGGGAGCCCGCGTTGCCTTCCCGCAGATTCCTCGTTGCCATCCCACCGGAAGTCGATTTTACGGTCCGATGGAGCGTCCTCGGGGCCGCCCCCCTGGGGCGCCATCGTCTGGAGCCGGCGCCGACTCCCATAACAATCCGGGATGATGCCGGCGAGCTGTTCATTTCCGAGCGATTCGAGATCATAGAGCCGGCATATACGGACTATGAAAGGAAACCTCTGCTCACTCACGAGCCCGTTGCGCATCTCAGGCACCAGCGGGTCCTGCCGGTGTGGATTCATCCGGTCTCCTATGATCCGCAGACCGGTGAAACCTCGATCGCTACTCACATTCGTGTGGACATCTCGTTTTCCCTTCCTCCTGGAAGGCGCGGGGGAGCGCTCCTGGACGAAGACGCCCGGCCGGTCATAGAGTCGCCGGCCTGGGAGCGGATCCTCTCGAGAGTGCTCATCAATCCCGAGCATGCGGCGAAATGGCGGGTGAAACGGCGCCTCTCTGCAAAAATGGACCAACCGGGATTGGCTCCTTCAAAGCCCGTCATCAGCGGACCAATCGTAAAACTCAAGGTCCGCGAGACGGGGATCCACAAAGTCTCGGCCGCTTCCGTGATCGCTGCCGGATTTCCGCCGGGCGAACCGACCGCGAACCTTCATCTTTTCAAGCGGCAGTACGATAAGAATCTCTTGCAGGAAGCGATCGTTGATATCCCTTTCACCGTGAGCGAGGATCCCGGCGGTACCGACGGTGTATTCGACGGGCTGGACTATGTGATGTTCTATGGGCTGAGGATCCGCGATGACTCGCTTCAGGAGGATCCGGTCGAGAAGTTCTCCGATTACAACTGCTACTGGCTAGGGACCTCGGGCGGGCCGACGATGGCCCAGCAGGCTCTGCGGAAGGGCTTCGTATCGGCCGACACGGCGACTGCATCTTTCGAGCGCGTTGACAGGTACGAGGAAGACAACTGGTTTATCGAGTACACCCCTCCAGATCAAGAGGGATTCTACGAAGCTCCCACTCGCATTGACGTTTATGGATTCAATGACTATGTCGTCCCTTCGTTATCGCTCCCCTTCGACGTCCATGCGATGAAACCCGGAACGACGCTCCAGATCGATACCGAGATCCTGGGCGGTCCCAATGGAACTCCGGACCGCGAGGTGGATCTCGAGATTCAGAATTCACTCGGAAACGTCTTTCTCAATAGTGTGCTGGTTCCGGAGATCAATCACCGCGCGTATCGGGTGCAGAACACGTCGCAGCCGGCACCATCGACGGCTGTCGTGGAGGGCGAGAATCGGCTCGTGATCACTGAAAGCCAAGATCGAGGTTACCTCCATGCCTATCTCATGTGGTTCGAGGTGATCTATCAGTCGCTCTACCGGGCGAAGGGGAACTCGCTGTCGTTCCATACGGCCTCGTTGTCAGGCGACACGACGATCGCCGTTACCGGTCTCACGAGAAGAGATCTGCTGCTATTCGACGTCACAGATCCGTACCAACCTGTGCAGGGTATAGTTGCCGACAGCTTGTTTCTCGATGTGGGGGATGGGTACGTGTTTTCTTTCCGGGATGCCATTTCATTCCGGAAACGCTACGTGCTCGCGCCGCTCGACGCGATCCCAGAGGTATCCGCGAACGATATCGCCCCTGGTGCTCCGAATACGTTAATTGGACATCCTCTGGAAAATGGCGTGGATGTCCTCGCTGTTTCTCACGCAGGTTTTATGGATGAGATGCAGCCGTGGGTGGATTACCGGAAGGCCCAGGGCTATAAAGTCCTCATGGCGGATGTCAATGATATCTACGATGAGTTCAACAACGGCGTTCCCAATCCCAGGGCGGTCAAGAATTTCGTGCGTCACTTTTTCGAGTGGGGAAATGCGAGTTTCGTCGTGCTCGTGGGGGATGCGAGCGAGGACAACAAAAACGTGCACGCCCCTGAGTCCCCCCCGAACTTCGTTCCCACCGAGTCGTTTCCCGAACATGTGGGTGCTCCTTTCCATACCAACGAGGTCGTCACGTCGGATAAATGGTACGTCCTCATGGACAACGACTACCTTCCGGGACAAACCGACTTCCTGCCGGACCTCATCATCGGGCGTCTTCCCTCGGGAAGTGGAGCGGAGCTCCAGGTCATGCTCAACAAAATCTTCGATTGCGAACAACCCCAGGCCTCGGACTTCTGGCGTCGGCGGATGATCATGGTGGCCGATGATGCATGGTCTTATACCTCTCTAGGTCCGTCGAATCATTGCTTCGATCCCGGGGAGACAGGATTCGAACTCGGCGAGGAGGGGTCCGCGCTGATTATAGAGTCATCCCCTGCAGGAGGGTTCGATGTCGTCAGGTTCTATTTATCCGCATTTTTGGAGCATCTTTACCCTACTCCTCCTCAATGTATGAACAGCACAGTTGCAATAGACGCCACGAGATTGCAAGCAACGCCACAATTCATCAGCGAGTTGAACAAGGGTGCCACGCTGGTGAGCATACAAGCGCACAGCAATCGGTACCAGATTTGCCACGAAGTGCTGTTTACCAGCTATATCGCACCCGCCGGTGGAAGTAGAGATCATCTCAAATTGGATAATCTGGATCGGCCGTTTGTTGTCTTCGGTATGGGCTGCCATTTGAGCGACTTTGCACTGCACAAAGAACTCAGCGATGTCAACAAAAGCTTCAACGGACCAACCGGTGATTGTATCAATGAGCTGCTCTTGTTTACGCGCGCGAGGCGGGGAGCCGTATCCACCTATGGAAGCAGCGGCTTCGAATACCTCTCACCCAACCGGATCTTTACCAATCTTATTCACGAAACCTTCTTCACCACCCCGCCGCAGGACACAATGGTGTCCACCAACCGCGCCCAGGTTCGCTGGATCTTCGGCGAGGTCATGACGCTGGCGGAGATCCGGTACGCATCCCCGGGGCCGATCAAGCGGTATCACTTATTGGGAGATCCCCTGCTTCGAATCGATGCGGGCCCGCCGCGGTTCGATGTGACGGTGAACGGCGAGCCGGCGCAGTCCGGGGATCTGGTCTATGGAGCCGCCGGGACCGATACGATCCACGTCGAAGCGATCGTCTCCGATGAAGTGGCAATCGAGAAACTCGAACTCGAAATCGACGGGGAGGATGCGACCAACTCAATGACCAAAACGCCGCTTATCGACGAAACGCTCTCTGCATCGAGAAAATACAAGGCTCAGTTCAGCCACAGGCTCATCCCCAGATCGTACGATATCATTCTCCGCGCATCCCAGGCTCGAGATACGACGGGGTTGGACTACAGCATGGTGGGCGAGTTCCTGTTGCGCGTTCAATCCGATGTCGCATTGAGGGTAAACGGACGCACGGTCTCAAGCGGAGATCCTGTACCGCCGAAAGCCGATTATCTCCTGGAGATTGGATTTCCGATCGAAATCGATCCGTCGAGTATCGAGGTGGAGATCGACAGCGTGCCCGTTCCGGGGCTCCAGTTCAGTCATCCCAGCCCCCAGGATACGACGACGTGGCTGGTGAGTTTCCGCCAAGATCTCTCCCTCGGCCAGCACCTCCTGCAGGTCTTTGTGGACGGAAGCGAAATGGCCGAGTTTGTCGTCTTTGTGAGCACGACGATCGGCCTAAGAGAGGTGATCAACTACCCGAATCCATTTACCAGGGACACGTATTTCGTCTACCGGAACGAGGTGGAAATCGCCGAAGGGAGAATCGATATTTTCACGACGAGCGGCAAGAAAGTCGCACGGCTCCATATCCCGCCGAATGCACGGCTGCCCGGCCAGAACGCGGTCCATTGGGACGGCAGGGATGCCGCAGGAGATGATATCGCCAACGGCGTCTACCTCTATGTCGTGACGGTGGTGCAGCGTGGAAAATCGAGCACGATCCGCGGCAAAATGGCACGGATCGAGTAAGGGAGAAGCAGCAAACACCGAGCGCCCTCCAATTTCTTTTCATTTCACGCGATAATCTGCTAGACTGTCCCCTGATTCGCCTGGCGCTGCAATCCAAGTGGCGCCATTTCCCTGAATGAAGGAGACGAATTCAGCATGCCCGAAGAAAGAGAAAACCTTTTCGACCTTCTCCAGGATCTCACCACGGAACGGCGGAATCCCCGCACGAAAGCGATCGATCTCGCCTCGACGCGACGGATTCTGGAACTCATGAGCGCCGAAGACCGGACGGTTGCCGAAGCCGTCGGCCGCGTCATCCCAATGATCGCCCGCGCCGTGGACCTCGTTGTCGAGTCCTTCAAGCACGGTGGACGGCTCTTGTATGCAGGGGCCGGAACGAGCGGGCGCCTCGGAGTTATCGACGCCGCCGAATGCCCGCCCACATTCGGCGTGGATCCCGGGATGGTTGTCGGCATGATCGCCGGCGGCAGGGACACTGTGTTTCTCTCGCGAGAAGGGATAGAGGACGACAAACCGGGAGGAATGCGGGACGTCGAAGCGCACGACGTTTTGGAGAAAGACACCGTTATGGGGATTACGGCAAGCCGCCGAACTCCCTATGTCCTCGGGGCGCTCGAAGAAGCGAAGCGCCGCAAGGCGAAAACGATCTTCCTTTGCTGCAACGAAGGTGCCCAAATCGATGTGGACGTCAAAATCTGCGTCGTTGTGGGGCCGGAGGCGATCGCCGGCTCCACACGTCTCAAAGCGGCCACCGCCCAGAAGATGATTCTGAACATGGTCACAACGGCGAGCATGGTCAAGCTGGGCAAGGTCTATGAGAACCTGATGGTCGACCTCAAACCTGCAAGCGAGAAGCTCGTCGAGCGGGCCAAGGGAATCATCATGATGCTAACGGGTGCGGAGTACGAGCGAGCTTCGGAAGTTTTTGCAGCATCCGGCCGAAACGTCAAGGTCGCCGTTGTGATGCAAAAGCTCGGACTCGGCAGGAAAGAGGCAGAATCGGCCTTGAAAAAAGCAGACGGTTTTCTTGCCAGGGCTCTGGGAGAGCGGTGAGGGCTCGCCTGGATAACGAGATCCACCTGCCGGCGATGGCGAGAGCTGCGACATGAACAAACGTTTGAGCGCAATTATCCTGGGAGTCGGCGTCGCCCTCGTATTCTCGTGCTCCGGAAAAGATCGCGACGGGGAAGTGATCCATTTCTGGCAGTTCTGGGATGTTGCTTTCGTCGAGCCCCTCGTGAGGGAGTTCGAAGCGAAACATCCCGGCGTCCGCGTCGAGATCGAGCAGCTCACGTGGAAGAGCGGGCTCGAAAAAATCCAGGCGGCCGTCGCCTCGGGAACCCAGCCCGACCTGTGCGAGCTCGGCTCAACCTGGGTCCCCCGTTTCAGCTACGAAGGCGTCCTCGAAGATCTCACCGCTGTGTACAATGAAATCGCCGACAGCTTTCTCATGTGGGAAAGTGCGATGTGGAAAGGGCGCGTGTATGGGCTCCCATGGGTCCAGGGATCGCGCGTGCTCTTCTATAACAAGTCGCTTTTCAGGAGCGCCGGGCTGGATCCGGAAGAGCCGCCGCGCACGTGGAAGGACCTCCTCGACGCGGCAAAACGGATCCATGCGCTGGGAACCGACATTCACGGTTTCGGGCTGAACCTCGGCGAGCGGTACGTGCTCTACAAGAAGTTTATGGCATTCGCGTGGGGTAACGGCGGCCGCATTCTCGGCGATGATGGATCGGTGCTGTTCGACAGTCCGGAGAATCTCGAGGCGCTCGAGTTCTATCTCGAACTCGCCGATTATTCTCTCAAGGAGAAGCAGGAAGTTCTCGACCATTATTTCAAGAGCGGTAAACTGGGCATCCAGATATCCGGCGCCTGGAATCTTAGGAACTATTCGATCGAAGCCCCCGGTCTCGAGTACGGTGTGGCACTGGTGCCGAAGCCGTCGGAAGAAAAAGGCGTGCATGCAAGCTTCGCCGGAGCCGAGATCCTAATCGTTTTCAAGAACTCGAAGAAAAAAGAATCGGCGCTCGAACTCGCCCGTTTCCTCCATGATTATCCCCGGGCAAGGGCGCTTTCAGTTTCGGAGCAGAGCGTGTTTCCCGCTGCCAAACGCGCGCTTTCGGATTCAACATTTTTGAGAGATGCAAAGCGCAGGGTCTTCGTCGAACAGGCTTTCACCAGCCGCTCCGCTCCGGCCCACCCCGGCTGGATCGAAATGGAGGATCTCATCAACCGGTCGCTCGAAGAGGTGCTATACGGCAGGAAGGAGCCGGCCGGTGCGCTGAAGAAAGCCGCCGCGGGTGTGAAGGCCATTGTGACGAAGTATGAGTAAAGAATATCGAAGGCGTCGCGAAGTGTGAATGACGTAATGGAGCCCACCCGAATAATACAAACGAAACGCCGGGGTCTTCCGCCCCCCCTGATGTTTCTCCTCCCGTGGGCCGTTGTTTATGCGGCCTTCTTCGTTTTTCCCTTCGTGTTTTCGTTTTTGCTGAGCTTTCTCTCGTACAATCCCTTGAGCACTCAAGAAACCTCCTGGACGGGGATCTCGAACTTCTCCCGGCTGTTCGAAGATCCGGATTTCCAACAAGCGTTGAGGAACACGCTCCTCTTCGTCATTGTCACGGTGCCCCTGACCACGGCGGCCGCACTCGGCTTGGCGCTCTTGCTGCGCGAGCGGGTGCCGGGAAGGGACCTTTTCAAAGCGGGTTTCTTTCTACCGTCGATCCTGTCGATGGTGGTGATATCGCTCCTCTTCAAGCTGTTCTACGCTCCGACGGGCGCGTTGAACGGGGCACTTACAACGATCGGGCTCGGCGGGCACCCCTGGCTTACCGATCCGCGAACGGCGCTGCCTGCGATCATGTTGATGGATGTGTGGGCGGCCGTTGGATATTATGCCGTCATTTTCTTTGCCGCCTTCACCAGCATTCCCGATGAACTGTACGAAGCGGCCTCACTGGAAGGCTCGGGCACCTGGTCGACATTCCGATACGTCACGTTTCCCATGCTGAAACCGGTGATTGGATTCGTGGTGGTGATCAACACGATCCGCTCGTTCCAGATTTTTATCGAGGTGTTCGTGATGACGCAGGGCGGACCCCTGGGTTCGACGAACACATTGGTCCTCTATTTGTATGAAACGGCCTTTCGAAAACTCGACTACGGCTATGCAAGCGTGATTGCCTATGTGGTGTTTCTGCTGTCCGGCGTGTTCTCGATTTTTGCGATCCGGCGTTTGAAACCATCTTATACGGCCGCGAAAAAAGCGGTATGAGGGAAATGAGTTGAGCCGTTCGAACACGATCAAGCGTCTGCTCGTGATTACCGGTCTTCTCGCCGTCTTTGTCGTGATGGCGTACCCGCTCGTGTGGATGATCAATCTCTCGATGAGGACCGGCGGGGAAAGTACGATTCGTTTCTATCGGGAGGTCTGGCAGGCAGGCCCGTTCGACAGGTATTTCCTGAACAGCACGATCGTCGTCACCCTCGTTCTTATCGGCAACATCCTGTTCTGCTCGATGGCAGGTTATGCGTTTGCCAGGTACCGGATCCCCGCCGGGAAAATCCTCTTTTTCCTCGTGATCTCGACGATCATGCTGCCCAAGCAGGTGATCCTCGTTCCGATGTACATCTTGATGCAAAAGCTCCACTTGCTGGACACCTATGCGGCGCTGACACTTCCTTTTCTTGCCGACCCGTTCAACATTTTTCTCATCCGCCAGTATCTCGTTTCCATTCCTCCGGACTGCGAAGAGGCCGCGAGGCTCGAAGGTGCGGGCGAGTTCACGGTTCTCTTCCGGGTGGTCATGCCCGTTTTGAAACCGGCTCTGGCCGTAGTGGCCATCCATACGTCCCTTATCAACTGGAATTCTTTTCTCTTTCCATTTATACTGACGAACAGCACATCAATGCGGACATTGCCCGTGGGGCTCGCGCTGTTGTCGCAGGGCCAGCACAGCATCGACTGGGGCCATATGATGGCCGGCGCGGTGATTTCCGCACTTCCCGTGGTGGTGGCGTTCCTGATATTCCAGCGCCAGATCATCAGCGGGCTCACTTCCGGGATGACGCGATAAGCAGAAGATTGTCCGAGCCATTACGCGGTATCTGCGTGACCCGGTCGCAATCGATGTCTGTGCGTTTCGCTGACCTCGGCAATCAGCTGAATGGAGAGTTGTTTTGAAACCGGCAAGCGGGTTACAGAGGCTGCTGTCGAAAGACGAGTTCCTCGCCGTCGGATTGATGTCCGGGACATCGATGGACGGGATCGACGCGGCCCTCGTTCAAATGGACGCCGGCCTCGAACAGTCGAACATCGAACTCGTCGCATTCAAAACCAGGCCGTATCCCGAAGAATTGAAAGACAACTTGATGGAACTCGCCACCGGTCAGGAGTGTACCGCCGAGGATATCGCACTACTCCAAACGTCGGTCGCCGTTGGCTTCGCCAACTGCTTTTTCGAACTAATGAGAACGGCCGGCATGGACAGCGAAGACGTTGATTTTATTGGATCCCACGGCCAAACGGTAGCCCATGCACCTCCATCCAGCGGCCGGGGACATGAGATTGCGGGCACGCTGCAGCTCGGCCCTCCCGGGATGATTGCGGCCCTCACAGGCATTACGACGGTCGGTGATTTTCGTGTGGGAGACATTGCACTGGGCGGACAGGGGGCTCCGTTGTCCCCCTATGCCGATTACCTGCTCAGAAGAAGCGAAAACGTAAACCGGATCATACTGAATATCGGTGGCATTGCAAACCTCACGTACCTCCCAAGGAACTGCAAGCGGGAGGCTGTCATCGCCTTCGATACGGGGCCCGGCAACATGGTTCTGGATGCGCTTTTCCGGGCGTTGTATCCCACCAAGGGGAGCTACGATCAGGCCGGCGAAAACGCACGCCGGGGAGAACCCTCGAAGGAGCTCGTCGATAAATTCTTGACGCACCCTTACTTTGAAAATGCACCGCCCAAGACATCCGGTCACCGCGAGTTCGGGACGCCTTTTGCCTGGGAATTTCTGTCACAGGGAAAAGAAAGGGGTCTCAAAAGGGAAGATATTCTTGCCTCAGCCGCTTCGCTGACGGCGCGGAGCATCGCCGGCGCTATCGAAGAGTTCGTCCAACCCCGGGGTGAGGTCGATGAGGTGTACTTGAGCGGTGGCGGGGCGAGGAATAAAGCGATCACCAATGAGCTCGAAGCGCTTTTGGAGCCGGTGCAGGTCCGGCCCATCGATGATCTCGGCATTCCGGCCGAGGCCAAGGAGGCGGTGGACTTCGCGGTGCTGGCAAGGGAAACGCTGCTCGTTAGAAAGAACGTGATCAGCTCCGCCACAGGCGCGTCGAAGGAAACGATACTGGGCACCATCGCACTGGGGAGTGATCTATGACGGTTGTGCTTCATAGCGGTGGACGTGAAACGAAGGCGCTTTGTCGCAAGTGGGCGCTAAAAGGAGGAAAGCCGTTTCACAAGGGGGCGCTTCAAGAAAGGATGCGACTTCCTAAGGGAGCGCGTGGCAAGAACCCACTTCTACGCACGTGGAAACAGTGGTTGTTCATCGTCGCCGCCCTTCTGCCGGTTCTATGTTTGATAGCGTGTACGAGCGTGCCGCCCACACGACGCGGGCCGACGGGCAAACGAGAGCCCGAAATCCGGGTGCTGCTCCTCGAAGAAGCGGATGAGGTAACAATTGATTTCAACGGTCCCGTGCAGGTAACGGCTCAAGGTGGCTTTCCGTTGTTCGATACGGAGGGCGCGGGGAGCATTGATGTCAGCGCTCAACAGTCATCACTCTACTTTCGGCAGGCGCCGAGCGGCAGCGTGTCCACGACGGATGGAGAGGTTGTCATCAATCCGGGGAAGCAATCGATGCTATCGATTCGAGGTGTTTCCTACCCTGGAAGGATAGTGGTATCTGCCACGGCGGGCAGGATTTCGTTGGTGAACATCCTTCCCATAGAGACGTATCTCGAAGGCGTCCTCCCCCATGAAATGGGCGATCCGGGACCGCACGGGTACGCGGCGTTGCAGGCGCAGGCAATTGCCGCCCGCACGTACGCCCTGGCAAAAATGAGAAAGAGAAGATACGAGCGTTTCGATGTGGTTGCAACCGTTATGGACCAGCTTTACCGCGGTACGGAGGGAGCTTACCGGCTCGCTACGGGAGCCGCAAGGGACACGCGCGGCCGGGTCCTGGAATACCAGGATGAACTCGTCCGTGCCTATTACAGCGCGTGCTGCGGCGGGCACACATCCGATATCCGCCGTGTGTGGCCCGAGCGGGAGCCGGCCGCCTACCTCACGGGGATACGGGATATCGACGGTATTTCCAAGAAAACGTGCTGCCGCGAGTACAGGCGTTTCCGCTGGCGGCATTCGTTCAGCGGCCGGGAGCTGGGCCAGATCATTCGCGAGACGCTCCCACGCGAGCTGGGCATTAACGAAGACAATATCGGTGCGTTCCGTGATGTTCGCATTCTGGAGCGGAGTGCTTCAGGAAGGGTGACCTCGATAGAAATAGAGACGTCCAAAGGCCTCTTCCGCGTCCAAGGGGACCGGATCCGGTGGGTGCTCATGATCGATCCCGAGAACAACCAGATTCTCCCGAGCACGATGTTCGACATCAGCAAATCCATGGAGGGGAACACCGCTTCGTTCGTTAGCATCACCGGCGGCGGAAACGGCCACGGCGTTGGGATGTGCCAGAGTGGTGCAATCGGTATGGCGAAGCAAGGATACACCTATCAAATGATCCTTTCTCACTACTACACCGGCTGCCGTGTTAAGAAGGAATATTGAGTTGACCGAAAAAAAAGAATACGCGCTTTCACCCGGTGTGAAATTTCACCTCGTCAAAAAGATCGAATCGCACAAGGTTATCGGTTTGGGCGAGATGCAGCTCTTTCCGCACGAGGAAAAATATCTCGAATTCCATAATGTCTCCGGCGTGATTCTCTTCGAGAGAAATGTGGAGAGCCTGACACAAGTCGGCGACCTCATCGGAAGTGTTACGGAAAGACTCGCTAAGAACAGCCTTCCTCCGCTGATCATGGCCGATCATGAAGGGGATGCGGTCAGCGAGCTGAGAAAACTCATCGGTGTGCCACCCTCTCCTGCGGCGATAGCCGTTTCGAGGGACGAAGGTCTCGCGCGGGAAGTGGCGCGCGAGACCGGGCGGGAGATGCGGAAACTGGGCGTCAACGTGGTTCTCGCACCGGTTGCCGATTGTGTGTTCGAGCCGTCGAGCCAGGTTACCGGGCTTCGTACATTCGGGCGCGATCCCGTGCACGTGGCCGAATACATCCACGAAACTGTGCTGGGCTATAAAGATGCAGGGATCATCTGCTGCGCGAAACATTTCCCCGGTCACGGCTCGACTGCGGGTGATTCGCACGAAATCCTTCCGGTCGTGCGCAAAACGCGGGAAGAGCTTGCCCGAACGGATCTGCTTCCGTTTGTGGCCGCGGCAAAGGCCGGCGTCGAAATGGTGATGATTACGCATGTGGCGTTTCCGCTGGAGACGGATATCGAGATGCCGGCGAGCTACGACCGAAGGCTGATCGATGGGCTTTTGAGAGATGAGCTCGGATTTGGCGGTGTTGTGATTACGGACTCTCTCGACATGGCCGCATCGAGGGCGTATGGAAAGGCTCAGTTCGGAGGTATAGCGGGTGGAACGGAGCGCCCGCTTCTCGCCGGTGCGGACCTTCTTCTCTATACAGAGCCAATTCCATCTGAAATGCGCATGGAGAGGAGCGGCGAAAAGATGGCTTCGCTCAAGGTGATGGAAATGATCATCCACACGCTCGAGCGGATCATCGACAAGGATCGAATCGACCAGAAGGTAGAGGAAGCCGCGGCGGAGAACGAAGGACTTCGAGCGATTCTTGAGATACTGGATAAATCGGAGCAGCGGGTCACCTCTTTGCGAAAGCAAATCAAGCAAGCGGAGGTACCGAGGGAACCATCGAAAGACAAAGTCATACGCCTCGAGGATTATGCATCGACGCCCTCGATTTATAAAAAAGTAGCGGAGAGAAGCATCGTTCTCGAGAGGGATCCGGCGGGATTCGTTCCGGTTATGCCGAATGCCAAATGCCTGTTGATGCCGGTCGTTCATTTTGCCGGTCAGAGCCTGAAGCCACAGAACATCGGAGAATTTCTCACTGTTTTGCGCCGGCATTTTTCGTCCTGGGATCGGACCAGCTTGATCGTGGACTTCATGCCCGATGTATACGGGCGGATGCAGCCCCGATCGTTCAGGGAAGAGGCAAGACGAGTTCGAGCCATCAAGAAGGGGAAGGGAGAAGTGGACATCGAACTTGCCCCTGCAAAGGAAGAGGGTTTTGTGGTCCCGGAAAGGGTGACGCTCATTCCCATCGTGTCTGCGAGAGGCGTGCCGCCCGAGGATTATCTTGCGCGCTTTCAGGAATTCTTGGAAACTCACCTGCCGCCGCTCGTGGTGTTCACAGGATGGCCGCTCCTCGAAGGCCTTCCAGAGTCCGTGGGGTGTCTGTTGACGTTCGGAGCATCGCGTGAAGTTGCATCGGCAGCAGCCCGGGTGCTAAAGGGAGAGCTCGAGCCGCTTCGTTCGCTGCCGGAGTGGTTTTGATACGGGTGGATCGGCAAGTGGGATGCGAGCACTTTGGCCGCGAGATTGCGAGCCCCCGATGCTTCAAGACCGCAAGGCCCCTAACATATTGGAATTGAACCTAATGGAGCATTTCCGGATTGACAAAGCGGCATCGGGGTGTTAGCTTCTTCCTGTCAGATCCTGGAATTCTCCTCATAAGATGCGAGAAATAGGCGGGGTCGTAGTTCAGTACGGTTAGAACGCCGGCCTGTCACGCCGGAGGTCGCGAGTTCGAGTCTCGTCGGCCCCGCCATTATCATTATAGAAAACAAGGACTTAGGGCCGTGTTTTTTATTGGGATTTCGAGCGGACAGTCTTCAGCGCTGCGAAAATCCAAATAAGAGATTGCCTTGCAACGAGTTGAGTTGCGGGGCGGTTTTGTTGTTGTCGCTTGGAGGCTTCATCTATTTTGAATGCTTTGAATAATCCGGTTGTGCTTGTGATAATACCGCAATGTTGACTTCCTAAGCGCTTCCGGCATACAAAAGTATACAAAATAAAAGGGGCCGCGTTTGCAGCCCCTTCGTTAGTTGGAAAACGAATCGTATGTTATCTACGTCCGCGTCCACCTTGCCGTTCACGCGCTTCGCTGACTTTGAGGTCGCGCCCTCCAAAATCCTTGGAGTCAAGGCCCGCTATTGCGGCCCTGGCGCCTTCCTCATCCATTTCGACGAAGCAGAATCCCCTGGAGCGACCAGTATCGCGGTCGGTCATGAGTGAAACATCGTGAACGGTTCCATGCGCTTCAAACGCAGCGCGGATGTCCTCAGTCGACGCATCGAATGGAAGATTGCCGACATATAGTCTCTTGGACATTGAACAACTCCTTCTTTCGCCCCTTTTGAACTCGTGCGGTCACCCGCTGAAACGACAGCTGCTAACCACACCAATCTGCTTTAAGTGAGCCTCGTGCCCACTTTCAATGAACTCGGAAAAATATGCTCCGGAACCAACACTCGTAACTGCGGGGGCGAAATCTGCGGAGACGAAGGTGGCGGGACTATTCTCTGAGTTAAAAAATTATAACACTAATTCAGTCCTTGTCCAAGGTAAATCGTCTGTGGGAAGGCGATTTCTCGACAACTCCCGGCACCCGGATTTGGCACTGCGTATTGCCAGCCTCGGGACTGTCTGTGGCGCGCCTGCAACTGTAATGACGACAGCTAATTGGCCTCTTGGCTGAAGCGACTATGCGGATAATGGATTCTCTCATCCTCTCAGGAGTGCTCAAGACTCCGCTTGGCTTCTCTCAGTTTCTTTGAGAAATTTCCTTTCTTGAACTGATATGTCCACTTCCGTATGACGATCCACCCGCCAAACCGTAATAGGTGGTTGCGCCAATGCCGGTACCACTTGCGCCAGCCGAATCTGATGTTCCAGAGCGAGAAAATCATGGCTGGAAAAGTGAGTACATTCAGTGCAATCGAGAACATGTACCGGAAACGATAGAAGTGGCCCATTATCTTCTGGATGGATGTCTGCATCTCTTCGGGGGTTAAAGGAGCATCCGGCTGGAAAAGCGGGAAGTTGCCGTCGTAGTACTCCCATCCCACGCAATCTATCGGAAAAATGCGGTTGCTCCTAACAAGTCGGCGGGTTAGCTCGGTGCCTGGAAGAGGAACCGGTAGAAGGATCTGAACGGTATCGATTCGCGCGTTGCGTATGAATTCCCTGAATCTTTTCACACGTTCCTTCGCGGCCATAGAGAAGGTGACGCCTTCAGCCATTGGGTAGCCAAAAATGAACATACCATGAACGAGGAAGCCCGCTTTGTGGAATTCACGCGTCATGGTTAACATGTTCTCCGGGCGGATTTTCTTTTTCATCGCTTCCAGCTCTTCAGCGATCGGTGACTCATACCCGATGGCGACTGTATTGATGCCTGCCTTTCTCATCGCGCGCAGGAGTTCAGGGTCGCGTGCTCGATCCAGGCGAATCTGCACCGTCAAGTCGAGTCGTGTTCCAACCGCTCTCTGGTAGGAGGCGAGCATCTCACACAACCAAAGCGTGTCCTTTCGATTCTGGACGAACAGGTCGTCCACCATAAAAAAATGCCGAGCGTTGTGTTTCTCTAGCAGCGTGGCGATCTGTTCGACCACCCGCTCGGGTGGAGCAGCCCTTGGCTTACTCTTGACTGTACAGAATTCGCAATCCATGCCGCACCCGCGGGTCCAGCTGATCGGGTACAACTTGATCTTCGCATACCGCAGCAGAGAGAAATCGGGCAGGGGCAGCCCGGCGAAGTCGGTCAGCGGCGGCCGTTCGGAAGTTTTAATCACCTCGCCATTCCGAAGAAAGGCCACACCGGGGATACGCCCAGGGTCACGCTTAAAGCGAATAGCTGTAAGCAAGTCTCTGATGGTCTCGTCACCCTCACCGATAACTATATAGTCCACTCCATTGCGGAGGGCATGCTCGATGTTTTCATCGACGAAGTGCTGGCCGCCAGCGACCGTGATAACGCCACGGCTCCGATAAAAGCGGGCAAGTTCGTGGAGCCGTGGGATCGTGCTGGAGAGTCCGCCGTAAAAACCGACTACGTCAGCCTTTCGGATGGTCTGAAGTGTACTGTGATCCGGCAATCCGGCTGTATCCTTGGGACCGAATCGTCGATAGTTGTTCTCATCAATTGCTTCGACATCGCAGCCCTCCATCTTGTTCGCAATGGTAGCGATGCAAACGGGTCCCAGAGCCGTCGTTATCTTGGCAATATTGGAGTAAATGTTGAACGCCGGGTAAGCGGGCGCTACGACACGGAAACGGAAACGCTTGTCGTGCATTCCCTGATCGGCGTGATGTGGTCTGTCTGCAGGATCGTTCTTCATGGTATTTGCCTCAATGCTGTGCCATTTCTAGCTAACCGGTGTTCACTTTCACCCGCACAGGTGCGGTCGATATTCGTTTTCAACTCACTCTGATGGGGGGGTGCCAACATGCAAATTATCCCCGGTCGTAGGCAACCGGCGATTGAGTTGAAACTGATCGAGTGAACGTTTGAATTCCCAATGAACCTTCCGACCTAGATGGGTGTTCTTTCGGTATGAAAGATTACACACTAGGGAGAGAAAGGCCTTGTGTCTCTTCCAGAAGTTACGCCCCACCCGCCGCAGAATTCGAGCACATGAATAAAAGGATCGATTGCAGGAATGCATTTCCTCTATGATCTCAGCACGGCTGAGATGACGGTAGCGGCCCACAGGCAGTGTGAGCGTGTAGTACTTCCAATCTTCGGGGAAGCTGTCCGCGGCAATACGATCTTCTTCCTCCATTTTCTTCCAAAGTTCGGTGCCCGGCAGCGGCGTCAAAAACATCACGTTGATGGCATCCACACCATACCGAGTGGCCGTGTCGGCGATATCCAGCCCGATGCCGGATCGATCGACGTCCAGGCCGATAATGAACGAACCGACCACGAGGATATGATGCCGCTGGATTCGGCGGACCGAGGCCTTGAAATCGCGGCTCTTTTGAATGTTGTACTTCTTGCGCACTTCGATCAGCCCTTCGTCCCCCGTCGTTTCGAAGCCGATGAAAACAGCGGTGCAGCCAGCGCGCTCTGCGAGTCGAAGCAGCTCTTCGTCATCAGCCATGTTGATCGTCGCCTGGGCGACCCACTTCTTGCCGAGATCGGCCTCGATCATCGCCAGGAACAGTTCCTTCGCACGGGCAATATGATCACCGCGAGTGCCAATGAGGTTGTCGTCCACGATCAGGACCTCTTTCTCGCGAATCAATTTGAACTCCGCCACAACGTCTTCGATCGAACGGCGACGGTATTCCCTCCCGTTAAAGGCGCTGACGCTGCAGAAGCTGCAGTTGAGCGGGCACCCTCGTGTGGTCTGTATAGACCCAAAATGATATCCGGTCGGGAGCAGATCGTGCCGAGGGAACGGAGTCTTCTCCAAAGCCTCCAGGCTGCCTTCATATAACGGCTTCAAAGCACCGCGTCGGGCGTCCTCCAGAACCTGCGTCCAGACACTCTCGGCCTCGCCCGTCACTACTGCATCCACTCGCTCCGACGCTTCCGCCGGGCGCATCGTTGCATGGATTCCACCCATTACGACGGGTACTCCACGGGTACGAAACTCAGCGGCCAATTCATACGCTCGGGGCGCCTGTGAAGTGAAGGCTGACACGCCCATCAGATCGGGACGAGGCATCCGCTTGTAGTCGGGCACACCGGTGTTTTCATCAACAATGGTGATTTCCCATTCAGCGGGTGTCAAGCCGGCCAGCACCAGGAGGCCCAGAGGTTTCCAGGCACGGTACTTGTTCCAACGGTTTTTTTTCGAGCCGGTATTTACCAGCGGATTACAGGGATTAATCAGGAGCAGACGCATGCATCCTCCTTACACTTTGATGTAATTCGATATCTGTAATCATCTTTGTATGCATTGCGTGTTTATTGCAAACCTTCCGATTCGCGCAAAAGCAACACAATTCTCCCCTGTCTATGCAACGAACCGCTCGGCGCAAAAACCACATTGCCTCCCGATTCGAGTACCTTCTCAATGACCACATCAACAGCATCATCCAACTCTTCCATCACATCCACTTCTTGAGATATTTCCAACGATTGACTCGTTCTGGTGATGCTCCCTCGCATATGGTAATCATCCTCGACGATTAGCGTAGCACTCACTCCTGCTATGGCTAGCTGGCTCACTGCATCAAGACCGCACGCTGTCCGGCCCGCCTTCTCTGCAATTTCCAGGTCGCGCATTGCCTCATCCAGCAGACCCGATATGGCTTCCTTGACGATGGGCCAGACGATCTTGCCCAAATCGTGTAGAGAGGTAGTGCTGTAATCGCCTTCGATACGACCAACGATGACGCTTCGATGCGCCGTCACCGAAGCAAATAAATCCAGCAATTCTTTTTTGCCGGTTACGACAACGCCCAGCGGGTCATGCCGGTAGCAGTCTCCAAAGAGTTGATCTACGATTCGTAACGCTTCACGCAATCGCTCCTCCCGATCGATGGAATCGGCCGCACTGCTTGCTCGTAACGACACCTCAACCGGAAACCCTCCATTGCGGATATCGATTACATCGTCGCGGAACGCCTCATAAAGCGCGTTCTCGTGTTCGCTTAGGGAAATGACATAGTAATGCGTGCTCATATGCACGTTGGGTCTCCTCTTTATTATAAGAATTTAGTGAGTAGGGGAATTCGCTACAATCGGGCGAAAGGATGAAAAGGGATGTAGATCTTAAGAATGAGAAACGAGGAACGTATGGTCGGAATGGTGTGTTCCCCAGAACATATCAAAAAAAAATTGATCACGATTCCGTCATTTAGGGCGGTCTTTTCGGGCGAAGGCCGCTATCTGCAGCCGGGTACTCAAGGCAAGCTTTTCCAGGATATTATGGACGTGGCTTTTTACCGTATATGTCGCAATGTGGAGACGCTTCGCGATTTCTTTGTTGCTCAAGCCCTCGGATATCAGGTCGACAATCTCTCTCTCACGTGGTGTCAGTTTTACTGAATCGTCCGGTATGCTCTCGCCGCTCTTGAGCAGAGAATCGACAATCTGCGTGAATAGTGACGTGGTTAAAACCGGCGGAAGCACGTTTGTCCCTGCTGCGACCAATTTGATGGTTTTGATGTAATCGTCAAAGGGGGCGCTCTTGAGAATGAAGCCGGCCCCCCCCGCCTGCACGAACTCGATCATGTCAACCTGTTCAGGGAGTATGTCCATGGCAATCACTTTTGCGTCGGGTAATTCATCCCGAAGCAGTGCCATCAGCTTCAGGCTGTTCGCTTTTTCCAGACCAAGATCCAGAAGTATGACGTTGGGCGCCTTGCCGGCAGCTTTGAGCTGGCGTACTGCATCGCCGTCGTCCGATCGTGCGACGACCTCGAAATCGCCATCATCTGTCAGCATGGCGGCGATTCCCTCTCGCAAAAGCCGGTTGTCCTCGATCAACAAGACTCGTATTTTCGCCATGTGATATTTCCGCTGCGGTATCCGTTCATACGCTTAACATGTTGGAATACAATTCGTTGTGAACGCGTCCCTTCACGGGCATCATGAACCGAAAAAACTCGAGCATCCCTTGAGTAATTAAGGTTTTTTAATATGAGGATCTTACTTCGGTCAAGCCCTAAAGTGGACGCGTCTGGCTTTTCAATTCTTCGTGCGCCTTCCTCTACCTATGGTTTGAGGATCACTTTGGCTCGAAGTTCCGTCGTATTCAATTGGGTCCGAGCAACGTTCAATTGGTAATGCCATTCTTCGACGGAGAAAAACAAGCTGCCGGCGAAAAGAACGGGTTTCTCATTAACTAGCAAAGAGTTGCAACCCCAAGATGGCGGTGATAATGGCTTGATAAGTTCGATTTAGTGTCGTTTGCCCCGCCAATTAATGTTCTCATTAAAGTGTGCCACTTCCTGTGCCACTACGGACCGGGTCGGTTAGGTTTTCATGAGACAAAAGGGAACAGAACAGACAATGTGAAAGTCCGGTAACCAGTTATCGTTTCTGCAACTATAGCAGTTTCAATCACTTTCATTTTCCTCCTCGCCCGGCCTGTCACGCCGGAGGTCGCGAGTTCGAGTCTCGTCGGCCCCGCCATTTAACATTCCCATTTTCAATATCTTACGGGCTTCACTTCTGGGGCCCGTTTCTGTTGAGATTTCGTCAGGTGTCACTGTATTAGTCCACCGATTTTATTCTGTCCTTCCTAAGCCCCGAACCTCCCCGGGATAAATATGTTATGATGTAGCAGCCCCGTGTCCCAGCCGCATTTCATGGAGTCCGATTATGCCTTCTCAACGTTCTACTCCTCTGCCGAGGGGCTGGCCGAACCACATCAAGTCCGGCCTGCTGCATGCCATCTCTCTTGCGGCGATGGCGTTGACCGTGGCCCGCAGTCGATGCACCCGGAACGGCCTCCAGGCAGAACTCGATCGGGCTGACAACGAGATTGCTCTACTAAAAGAAGAACTGGAAATCAAGGACGCTCGCTGGAGTCGCCTGCCCTCTCGACGACGCCCTCACTACACGCCTATACAGCGCATGCGCATACTGCAGGTCAGGGCGGGCCGAGGCTGGTCGTGCGAACAGGCAGCTCAGGCTTTCATGATCGACGAGCAGACAATGCGCTCGTGGCTGCGGCGAGTAGACGAGGAAGGGGAGGGTGCCTTGATTCGGATCTCCGAACCGGTGAACAAGTTCCCCGACTTCGTCCGCTATCTAGTTAAACAGTTGAGGATGCTCCTGCCGACGATGGGCAAAGCTCGCATCGCCCAAGTCTTGGCGCGAGCAGGTCTCCATCTCGGTGTGACCATGGTGGGACGGATCTTGAAGGAAACTGACCCGATACCGGAGGACGCTGCAACGCTCGACGTTATTGAGACGCGAGTCGTCACAGCCAGGCTTCCCGGTGAAGTCTGGCACGTCGACCTTACCACCGTACCGACCGGATCCGGCTTCTGGGTTCCGTGGGCCCCGTTCGCCCTGCCCCAGTCGTGGCCGTTTTGTTGGTGGGTTGGCGTCGTGGTCGATCACTTCTCACGTGCCGTGGTTGGTTTCGCAATCTTCCGTGACGATCCGACGTCAGGCGACATTCAGAGCTTTTTGGATCGAGCGATCCGTAGCGCCGATTGCTCGCCCAAGTACATCATCACCGATAAAGGCCGGCAGTTTTAGTGCGGCTCCTTCCGGCAATGGTGTCACTGTAGAGCCATCCGTCCTCGGTTCGGTGCTGTCGGCAAGTACGGAAGTGTCGCCGTAATCGAGCGATTCATACGTTCCATGAAGAACGAGTATACAAGGCACATTCTGGTTCCGTTGCGGCTTGATGCGATGCGGCGCGAGCTCGGCTCATACGTCATCTGGTACAACACGCACCGCCCAAATCAAGCGATCGGTGGACGGACGCCACGGGAAGTTTACACCGGCGTTAGACCGGCGAACACCTCGCCGAGATTTGAACCACGCAAGAACTATCCTGTCTGGGGTTCTTGTGCCTCGCCGCAGACGGCGATCCGAGGTAGGCCTGGAATCAAGATGACACTTGTGGTGGGCTATGTGGACGGCAGACGACACCTACCTGTTGTTGAGCTTCGCAAAGCGGCGTGATCTCGAATAGGTTTGGGTGGAGGCACCATCCTCAGCCAATGATGTGGGGTGCATCGGTACTCGCCGCGGGTCACCTTCGAGAAACGCCCCGTTCCTGAAATAAAACGCTGGCGGATGGACACATTCCGACTGCAAACAAGTGGTCTGAATTCGATGGACTAATACACCCGTGGCCGTGCAGCCGTCGTTGAGCGAATCCAGGAAGATGGCGACCGCGTCGTCGTTGGTCAAGTCGCTGTCGCGCCGCGTGAGCGCGGCGGCAATGCCGGCGGGGTCGGGGTCGTAGCACACGAACGCCGCGTACAGCGCCTGGTCGTCGAAGCCTATATAGATGATGGTGCGGTGGGGCGAGGGCTCGCCGTGGCGGGGCTCGTACTGGATCAGGCTGTCGGTCGACGCGGCCGAAGGGCAGCACTCGTCGTCGACCACGCCGTCGATGACGGGAGGTGTGTTGATGCGACCGGTCGCGACCGTCCGCCTGTCGCCGGGCTGGGGCTGGGTCGGCCGCTGGCTAGCCGCTGCGTCCGGTTGCGCTAGCGCAGCTGTCGCCAGCAGCGCCGCGCCTGCGGCGAGCAGTGTGATCGCAGTGGAAATCCGTGTTTTGGTGTGGTCGGGCATCGGCTAGTTGTTACTATAACCGATGTGAAGTCGTTGTCAACATTGACGATGGCGTGGCTGGCGGCGGCTTTTTGTCGGCAACGGTCGAGCCATCGTTCTTCCCCTCCAAATGCGTTGGTTTGTCGCTGCGCGCCCGGTATAATCTCATTCTGAGAGTGGACCGCACCTTCGCCTTGGCAGCCTTCACGGTATTGGAAGAAATTCCAACAAGGAAGGAGGGCTCACATGGACCCCGAACGGTTAAGGGAGCATTTGGGGACAGAGCAGCCAATCAATCCGCTTCCAGCCACACCAAAAAACCGACACTTCACCACTCTTCTCATAGTCCTCATCATACTTGCCGCCTGCGCCGGGCCCGGTGAAACGCCGGTCGTCCCACCCGACTTCGATTGGGTATGGAGCAACCCCCTGCCTCAGGGGGCGCGGCTCGAGTCGATCTCCGGCGTATCTGCCGGCGACATCTGGGCCGTCGGCGTGCACGGGGCGATGATCCACTACGACGGTACGCAATGGTCGGTTGAATCCATCGGCACGAGTTACAGGTTCAACGACGTGTGGGCCGTCGGCACGAACGACGTGTTCGCCGTCGGACAGGGCGGGACGATTCTCCACTACGACGGCACCGACTGGGCCGAGCAGAACAGCGGCGTGACGACGATGTTATGGGAAGTGTGGGGAAATTCGTCGAACGACGTGTTCGCCGTCGGACAGGGCGGGACGATTCTCCACTACGACGGCACCAGCTGGACGCAACAACCCAGCGGAACGCCGCAGAACTTCTACAGCCTTTGGGGTTCCTCCGGTAGCGACGTCTTTGCCGGTGGCGCTTCGGTGATTCTCCATTATGACGGCAGCGACTGGAACGACACGTCGGCGCCGTCCGCCCAGGGTTACACCTCGCTGTGGGGCTTCTCCGCCACCGACGTATTCGCGTCGGGAAGCAACGGAAACGTCTTTCACTACGACGGCACGTCCTGGACGCAGATGCAGACGTTCGATACCCGTCCCATCGACGACTTGTGGGGCAGTGCGCCGGAAGACGTGTTCGGAGTGGGCGCCGACGGCGCCATCCGCCACTACGACGGCACGGCGTGGACGACCCAGCAGTCGGGAGGGACGTCGTGGCTGCTCGGCGTGTGGGGGAGTTCGGGCAGCGACGTGTACACCGTCGGAAACGAAGGCCAGGTCTTTCATTACGACGGCACGGCGTGGACGACCCAATCGACCGGAACGACTGAGTCCCTCTTCGGAATCTGGGGTTTTCCCACCGGCGACGTCTTTGCCGTCGGCGGTGGGCTGAACGCACGTGTCGTACGGCTCGCCGGAGGCGTGTGGGTCGAGCAATCCGTCCCCCCGCTCGCGAGGGCCTGGGGAGTGTGGGGCTCCTCGCCGAACGATGTCTTCGCCGTCGGGATGAGCGGAGACGCCCTCCACTTCGACGGCACGGCCTGGTCGAGCATGGCGACCGGCGTCACCGACAATCTCTACGACGTGTGGGGAACCGACGGCTCCAACGTGTACGCCGTCGGAGGGTTTCCGAATTCGAGAATCGTGCGCTATGACGGCAGCAGTTGGTCGACCATTCCGTCACCGTGGGGTTCGGAACTCCTCGGTATCTGGGGGTTCGGGCCGAACGACATTTTCGTCTCGGGTGGCAGCGGATTGATAGGCCACTACGACGGCACGACGTGGAGCACCCACACCACCGGTGTCAGCGGTATGCTGTGGGACGTATGGGGCAGCGGACCCTCCGATGTGTTTGCGGTTGGTACCGGCGGAACGATCCTGCACTACGACGGCGCGACATGGTCGCCGCAGTCTAGCGGCACGACGTCGTCCCTTTATTCCGTCTTCGGGCACTCCGCGACCGACGTGACTGCGGTAGGCATGCATACCGTCCTTCACTACGACGGCGCCGCCTGGTCGCCCCAGGAACCGATCACGATCAGTACGATGCACGGCCTGTGGGGAGACGCCAATCAGGCGTACTACGCCGTGGGCACCACCGGCACGATTCTCCGCCGCGCAGAGTGCGACGGCCCGACGATGGCGTGCTACGACTTCGACGAGCTGCCGGCGGACGGCCGCTGGAACCTCGGCGAAGGCTTCACGACCCGTGGGATGCAGGTAGCCGTAGTGCCGTTTCAGTGGGCCGACGGCCGGTGGGCGACCAGCGGATCCGTGCGCAGCGACGGAAACACCCTCAACCCCAACAACGCGAGCGCCGACTTCCAGATCCTGTGCCCAGTATATGAGGTCACGTTCCAGTATCTGGAAACAGGCGGAAATATAAACGTCCGCGTCAACGGCGAACACCGTGAGGCCGACGACATCAACGCGCTCAACGGCCAGGTGATCGGCGGGGCGCAATTGAACTCGATCTCGACCATCGTGGACGGCGACTGGCGGGGCGCGGTGTCGATCGTGGGTGACATCGAACAGTTCGAGATCGGAGGCCAGGAGCTGCGCATCGAGGGCTTGTGCTTCAGGTACCAGTAGTGGTGCCGGGAATGTGAAATCCACGGGTTGGGCGAGGTTTTTCTCTCATAGACAGTTCTCAACAGCGTTACGAGCAGGCCGAAATTTGTCGGGTTTGCCCGCGTCGGACCACCTTGGGCGGCGGAGGATAAACGATTGTCGCCTATGACGATCCCGTTGTCCCCGTGATTCTATGGAGGGAGCTTGTCATGAAGAAGTATCTGGTATTGCTGTTATGTGTCGCCGTCCTGACGGCCGCCGGCTGCAAGAAGCCCGATCTCGTCGTACAAGACGTGCACGTCGACTTTGACGCCAACACCGTGACAATCCGGGTCGGCAACGTGGGAGACGCGAATGCCGGCGAGCACCTGACGTACATCGAGATCAACCGGGTGAGCGCGTCTGACGCTGCGAAACCGGAGACGCAGTACAGCGCGAACGTCTCCTCCGTCCCGGTGGGTACAGCGTGGGATTCGGGACCGATTCCTTTCTCGAAGTTTTCGCCCCGCCGTGGCTCAACAATTGACCTTGGTTCCCTTACCGAAGCCAACGTCGTCGTTCGCGCAGATGCCAAGGGAATGGTCGACGAGAAGAACGAGAACAACAACGTATACGACGCGAATCACTAAAACCCCAGCTCGTCAGAGATATTTCGCTATTTCCACGCAGCGGCGACATTCCGCTGACAAGGGATAACAAACACGATCGACATCAGCAATTTCGATGATTAAAGGGATCGCAAGCTTTCGACGAAACCGCTCTGCTGCGCTCAAGTCTTATCGGTTTGGGGCGAGAACAGCGTGGTTTCTGATCTCGCTGTGTTGTGGAGCTGTACATCCGTGCCCCGGTTATTGTGAAAACCCAGAGCAATCCGATTCCGGCTGGTTACGCCATATTGGGGGCGGTTTGAGATGGGCGGTGTCAGTGAGCGACGAGAAACATGAATACATCGAACAGCAACTGTCAGAGATCCAATCCGATTTTTCCATCCCCGGCGGTTGGGGAGCATTGATTGCAGGCATAGTAGGGTATAAATCAATTCTCGCAGAGTTCGAATTCGGATTACACGGTGAAGAAGCAGATTATTACGGCGGTTCCCACGAGGGTTGGCTCAGGATCTCTACTTCAATTTATGGGCGAGGTGGCGGTGGAGCAGACCGCTGCAACTTCCAAGGATAGAGATTTTGAACACGATTTTTCCTTTATAGCCTCCATTTTACCACTGTGGCCCCGTTAATCCAGTGATTCATTCCCCTCCCCCGCACCTTCAATCCCTTCGGAAAGCCTCCTCTCGCCATTCCAGCTGTCACTTCCATCTCTTCCAACCCCTAAACAGGCTCACTACAGGCCAAACCGCACACACCTCCCCCCCGGTTTCAAGCCACCGGATTTCCCGGCCAACACCGGACCGCCCACTGACTCGACTCACACATTCGGGAATATCCCGATCACGCCACGGTATCATCGTCACATTCAATCCACTGATCAAAATCAAACGTGGCATCCCGAGGGGGATCCTGATCAAAATCGAATTCATCCTCCCCAGGTGATCCCTGATTGAACGCGAACTCCTCCTCCGGCGGGGCCCGCGATGGTGAGACAACCGGCGGCTCGCTCGCCTCCCCGATGTGCTCCAAGATCCTCTTGACATCCGAGGCATTCGTGATAAACGCGATGATTCGCATCGAGCTTCCACACCGGGGACATACGAGCGGCAGCGCTTCATAGATCCTCGCAAGAAGCATCGCCCGCGCGTAGGGAAACGTGCGAGGAAACGCTTCGGGCTCGAACGACTCACCGGCCTCCTCTGTATCACCGTCCTCTAGCGGCGTGAGCGCAACGATGTCCATCCGCCGGGCCGCCTCCCAAAGACGTGCCGCCACCGCAGCGCTCGGGCCCGCCGATTCGATCACCTTTTCGCGTAGCTTCGCATGTGCAGAGAGTACCCCGTAATAGTGCGTGCCATGCCGCCGGGGTGGCGGCACCGTGGCCGCCAGGCGCGAGAGGAGTGCCAACGCAGAGAGAACGAGGGATGTCTCCGCGGAAGCGAGCGGGCGTTTCAGGCGATAGACCCAGGTATCCCGGTCCCACCGCTCCAGGCGTTCGGCGCTAAAGGGAGGCCGGGCACAATAGCGCGCCAAGCGCTCCAGGCCGCCCCGGTCCCCGTTGGGAAGACGCACCCTTCCGTCCACGGAAAACCCGCCCGAGTGCGGCCAACTTCGCATCATCTCCGCCGCCTCGGGATCGAGATAGCCGTGACGGGCCAGCCATTTGAGCGATCGGTGACGGGTCTTCTCCCCGACCGACTCGATATCCGCCTCTGCAAGACCCGTGGCCTCATGAAAGAGCGCCTCTCCACCGGGGCCTTCGGAGAAAACGCCGTCCGTTACGATACAATGGAAATGGAGATGCTCGTTTAGTGAAGATCCAAAGTGGTGCACAAACGCCACCGCTCCAAAGCGCGAGACCGGTGGCGCGCCGGGGCTCTTTCGCCGAAGCGTTGTTTCGAGAGCACGCATGAAGAAGCGAAGCACCGCCCCCACCGTTTCCCTCTCGGTGCGAAACAAGTAGCGTATCCGTTTGGGAACCGAGAGCCCTCGCGTTTCGTATCCTAACAAATCGTGAAACGGCGATCAACATTTGCCAATAAAAAATATTTAGAGCGTGCGGGGGGACGCACGCGGCCGGAATTGACTGCGCATGTCTCCCGGCATTGTTTTGGCACCTCGGCCTCCCTGAGCTGAATATGTGCCACTTTTGTGCCACTACAGATCGGGTTGCATGTACCCGTATGCGACAAAAAGGAACTGATTGGACAGCTTAAAAGCCCGGTAACTTGCTGTCATTTCTGCAACTATAGCATTTTCAATCACTTTCATTTTTCTCTTCCATCGGCCTGTCACGCCGGAGGGCGCGAGTTCGAGTCTCGTCGGCCCCGCCATTGTTTTAAAAAAATACCCTGCAACGAGTTAGGTTGCGGGGCATACTCTTCGCTCGCATTTTTCAGATTCTGATAATCCCCCGACGAACCATGCAAAGCTTATCATTTGACTTGGGGGAAAAAGATTCTATTTAAGAAGTATCATTTTTTTCGTCAAACAGCGACCGCCTGCAGAAAGCCTATAAAAATAAATCCCCGAGCTCACAGTCCCTCCATCTTCGTTTTGACGGTTCCATTTCGAATTTCATGAATCCTTTTGGCAACATCTCGTCTATGAGGTGCGTGATGAGTTTTCCTTGGACATCATAGATGCTCAACTTTGCCCTCATGCCTTTGGGCAGATGAAGTTCGATAGTCGTGCGGGGATTGAATGGATTGGGATAGTTTTGAGATAATCGAAGTTGACCGAATTCTGGGCTATTGACATGTGAGGCTAAATCTCTCAACAATCCTCTGCCAAATATACCATATCCACCACCATCTTGGCCGTCACTTTGCCATGCTATGAATATAAGTGAATCAGACGACGCAACGGCGGGATAGAGTTGATATCCATCTGCGTAACTGTTTGCTTGAAATTCATCCAGGATCCGGCTGCCGTCGGAATCGAAACGTTGTCCAAATATTTCCCAATGGTGCGTGCCGGAAGTGTCCGACTCCCAAACACTACAAAATCTCCCGATTGGCTCATCGCTACAGCGGGATCCATCTGCTCACCCCCTTCACTCGTATTCACCTGAGACTCGGGGCTGGCTGGAGCACCGGTGCTCGCGAACATGCGTGCTTTGATTTCTTTATGTCCTGCGCCATGCGCTCGGGCGGCCCAAACAGCAACAAAATCACCTTCTGCTCCCATGGCTATAGCAGGGCCGGAATGTAGGCTGTCTCCCAACGCGTCGATCTGGAATTTCGTTCCCAGGGGATTACCGTTATTATCGTACTTCTGGCCGTATATTCCTGCGGTCACTGCTTCCTCGAATTCTCGCCAGACTATGAGAGCGTTTCCGTCAGGATCCATTTCGGCGCATGGCTGGAATCCCGCATACTGTAGCTTAGGCGTGACAACGAATTCAGGTCCCAACGGATCGGAATTCGTATCGTATAATCTTGCATAGAGCTATCCTGGCTGAAACATATGGCTGGCTTGCCACGTCACAACAAAAGCTCCGGATTTGTTCATAGCCATAGCCGGATCGATGGGAGTCTGTTCTGCAGCGATTGAGTTGATTTGAAATTCCGGGCCGAGTGGAGTGCCCACTTCGTCATATTGGCGGCCGAATACACCTATTCCTGTAGCGCCAGGATCTCTTGCAGCCCAGACAACCAGGAACCTGCCTTCTGCGGACGTAGCCACATTGGCGCACACGTGTTTGCCGCTGGAATTCGTATTTACCTGTGTTTCGGGTCCGAGAAAATTCAAGGCGCGATCGAATCGCTGTATAAAGATATCTGTTCGAGTGGGGGGAGGCATGTAGAAGCCTCCATTTGCTGGAGCCTGCACAAGAGTTCGGATGAGGTCTCGACTGCGCCGCCATTGTTTTATTTAATGCCCTGCAACGAATTGCGTTGCGGGGCAGTTTTATGCTTCGAACCGGGTGATCAGAAGACGTACATCTGACATTATTGTTTCTCGAAGGTCCCGTTAGAATTCACTGTTTACGGAGTCATATGTTTCGCGATCGCTCGCACGACACATGGAACGCATTCACAAGGGACTGATCGTCCCGATCGAGCTCCGCGGGACATAGCGCGCTACATGCGTCAGTCTTCCAAAGAGAAACCAGACAACCAGCCGCTCCAGCTTTCAAATCCGCGAAATTTGCACTTCCCAATGATCAAACAGTCTGATCCTGTCTTGATTCTTATAGAACTCGAAAAAACCTGTGTTCAAGGCGAGCACTATGGGAACTCACAATGTGATTTTACCGTATAAGTGATAATATTGAGGAATGGGCACCGCAAAACCAAAGCATGATGACCAAACGAATGGTTCTGGTCTACACATCACTGCAATCAGAAGGAGGATTCACGTGAAGAAGACGAGCGCGATCGCTATTACTCTGTTTGCATTAGTTTTCCAGATCGGGCGAGCCCAGACTCCTGGCGAGATCAGCTACCATGACGAATCGGTCATGCCAAAGGGCAAGATGGGAGAGCGGATTCAATCGATCATCAGCACCGTCAATTCGAACGATGCCGAGCGGATACGCCGATTTATGAACGAAGAATGCACGGAGAAATTCCGTGACTTTGCGCCCATGGACAGACACATCACCGTCTGGCGCAGCGTGTATATGGAGACGGGAGGGCTCGATTTTCACAGTATCCGCACGTATGTCCCAGAGAGAAAAGATGAGACCGTTGTTATCCTGAAAGACCGCAACTACGAAGCCTGGCGAGGGCTTATCATTGTGTTCGCGGATAAGAAAGATTATCTCGTAGACGGGCTTCAATTCACTCCCGCCCGCCCTCCTTCGAATGTCGATGAAAGCGAGCTCACCGAAAGTCTCCTCATCAAACAGGTTGAAAGCTTAATGAAAGGGTTGATCGAGCGGGATGTTTTCTCAGGTGCGGTGCTCGTTGCCAAGGGCGATGACGTTTTGCTCGTCCGGGCCGGCGGCGAAGCAAGCAAACGATTCCACGTCCCGAACACCATCGACACGAAGTTCAACCTCGGCTCCATGAATAAAATGTTCACGTCCACGGCCATCGTTCAGCTCGTGGAGAAGGGAATGCTGTCTTTTAACGATCCGATAAGCAAGTACGTCGATGAATCCTGGCTTCCCAGGGATATCACTGCAAAAATAAAGGTCCACCACCTCCTCACACACACGTCGGGTTTGGGGAGTTACTTCAACGAAACATTCTCGAACGGCTCACGTGCGCTGTACCGCAATCTCGAGGACTATAAGCCGCTTGTAAAGGATGAAAAGCCCGAGTTCGAGCCCGGCGAGCGCTGGCGGTACAGCAACACCGGGATGTTTCTCCTTGGGGTAGTCATCGAGGGCGTAACCGGACAGAATTATTTCGATTACATCCGAAAGAATATCTATGAGCCTGCAGGTATGAAAAACACAGATTGTTACGAAATGGACTACCCGGTTGAGAACCTTGCCATCGGTTACAGCCCTGACCCGGAAAGTGAATACGGTTGGCAGAACAATTATTATAAACACGTCGTCAAAGGAGGACCCGCCGGCGGTGGCTTCTCAACGGTCGGTGATTTACACAGATTTGCCCGTGCCCTTCTGCAAGGCAAACTCGTCTCAAGAGAGTCTCTCGAGGCAATGTGGAAGGACCAATCCGGCGAAGGCTACGGCTATGGCTTCAGGATCGAGGAAGGACCCAGCGGGAAAGTTGTCGGGCACGGCGGCGGTTTCCCAGGCATCAACGGCAACCTCGATATTTTTATCGATAGGGGATACACCGTCGCTGTTCTCTCCAATGTCGATCGCGGAGCGAGCCCACTTGCCTCGAGGATTAAAGAGCTCCTTGGAAGAGTGAAGTAACAGCTCGAAATGTTCGAGTGTTTCGATATATGGGTTGGATGTAGGGAAAACCTTGCTGGTGAGCGGTCTCACGAATGCTCGTTTGCAAAGCACCTCTAGGACCAGTTGCGGTAACGATCTAATCATGCAGTAATTCCCTCGACAAGAAACCCAAGTTGTTCGATCGCTTGGGCTTCAACTTCATACAGGCTCGACAGAGCTTTGACTGTGTGTCGTTGGGGACGCCATTTTATAATGGTCTACTTTCGGTACCGTTTTTCAATGGAACGGTGTGCTAGAAACTGAGCAGCACTCCCACCTCCGGAGCCCATCCGGGGGCCTTTGACGTTAGGCCGAAGGCGTTGTTCAGTTTCAGGAATGCGTTGCGCGACAGATGCCACTGTGCCTCGGTGATCAGTTCGACTTCGTCACCGCTGCCTTCGACGCTGCCAAAAACGCGCCATGTAAGTGAGAGGCGCTTCAAATACTCGACGGCATACTCACCAATCTCGAACAGCTCTTCGGCCCGATCGTACTCGACGGCGAGGCGGCCGGTCAAAGTGCCCCAGGAAAATCCTCGAATGACGCCAGTTCCCAGCTGGAATTCCCAATCCGTGGTCCCTATGAGTGATCCCTTGTCCTGCGTCGGCAGGACGGTCTCGAAGTAGCTGAACACCTCGGGGCGGTTGGTAGTCTCCGTAACCCAGCGGTAACGGAGTTGGCCTTCTACGTCACCGATGCCGGATTCCTCGATGCTGGGCGGGAGTCCCGAGCGGTCGTCACTGGCCGTTTCGAGCTCTGCTTGAATCGCCGCGGCCTCGAACTCGAGCGCAAGCCGGTCGGTCAGGCCGTAACCAACGAACAGCAGCCACTCGTATCCCTCATAGTCTCCGCGGTAGTCGCGATCCTCGGTGAAACCGAGTTCGTTCGGCGCGTATTCGAAGTTGGAATCCTGGTAGTACTCGAAGTACGGGTAGATGATCAATTGTCTCTTCTGGATGTAGGTTCCGAACATGGAAATCGGCACCCCTTCTCCCCGATCTCGGAGGTACGCGGGCAAATGCTCGGTGTCGAGATGCCCTCGGATCTCTCTGGCGTTGCAAGTGTTTGCCAACAGAACGATGCAGGCCATGGCGAAGGTCGTCGTTTTCATGACTGACTCCCTTCGCATATCAACCCGCACTCCCAGGGGCCGGAGCGAAGCCGGCAATCGAGCCGCTGGCTGAAGGTTCATCCATGTCCAATAAACTGTACTTCTTGTGTGGATCCCGGGTCAAATCTGATTCGTGAGGGCTCATGTTTGATCAGACGGGTACAATGCCTCAGACGCTTGCTGCTGGATCGAGGTGTTGATCGACCCCACTCCTATTTCAACAAAACGGCCTTTACCACTCGCGTTTCCCCCGCTGCCTCGAGCCGCACGAGATAAATCCCTGACGCGACCGGCGCACCGCTCTCATTTCGCCCGTGCCAGATGACCGTGTGCTTTCCGCCGTCTTGTTGTTCCTCGACCAACCGTTTTACGATGCTTCCGCGGATGTCATAGACCGTCAGCGCTACCTGTCCTGGGGCCGGTATCGAGTAAGTGATCCTGGTCCCCGGGTTGAATGGGTTTGGGTAGTTTTGCTCGAGGACCACGTGGAATCGTGGACCGGTTTCACCGGCAACGCCGGTGAGTGCCAAAGCCTCGAACGCGGCCATTAAGTCCGGTCGGGGGCCGATGTTCCCCGGAGGGGGTGTGATTTGGGGCGTGCCCGTGATCTTCAGGATGTTTCGAACCTGAGAGGGAGTCGGCGGTGTCGGAGAGATGGTTGCTTTCCAATATCCGACGCAGCTGGCAACAGCGCCTGCGACAATCGGCCCAGCGGAGGACGTACCAGAAAATTGGCTTGTGTAAAAATAGTTCTCGCCTTCCGCGTTGTACAGATCGCCGTATCCCGTTGTAACAACATCCTCGCCCCAGCCTTGGAGGTCGAAGCGGGGACCATAAGTTGAAAAGGGCAACTTCTGTAGATCACCCTCGATCCACGTCCCTCCCGGGTAGGCACCACCGGCGCCCACGATAATGGCTCCTGAATCACCGAACCATGTAATCGTGCCGCTGTCACCCCCACCGTTTCCGCCCGTTTCAACAACGTTGATCCCGTTCGCCACGGCGTTTTCAATGGCGGCATAGACGGCATTAAACGACTGGGGGGCGGGGTAATAATCCGTCCACCACTCGATCGGAACGTAGTCTTCCAGGCCCGTGTAATCCCACCGCTGTTCCAAGAGGATCACGTCCCCCGGGTGAAGATTGGCAATCGCTAGCGCCATGGCGCCCGGCATGTTCCATGATGGAAAAGGCGTCCCGTAGTAAGTCCCGCACGTCAGCAAGGAGGCACCGTAGCAAATGCCGGTGGTTCCCCAGCCGTTGTTGTCGGCAACCATCTCTCCGATGACGGCCGTTCCATGATCGGGGCCGTAACCGGGATCGACCACGTTTATATTGATCTGAGAACCTACGGCCTTGGTGACATCTGCGTGATTGTAGTTCCAGAAATACTCGAGGTCACAGACCGTGACGCCAACACCCGTGCCTCCGGGCTGCGTCCATGCATATTCTGCGTCGATTCCAGTCGGCGTAAAACTCGCAGGATCCAAATAGTTCTGTTGCGGCTCATAGTCAGCCGGCAAGGGAGGCAGCACCGGCTTCGGCACCGGGCGCGCACGCAGGATCCCCGGGAGTGCTTCCAAATCTCTACTCATCGCCCAGACATCGTTTCCCTTTGGTATCCGCAGGCGGTATATGTTGTTCAGATTGTATACGGGCTTGCCGGTGTTTGTTTCACCTCGCGACTGGATTTCATCCAGCTTCTCCTCACTCACGTCACTGATTCTGCTCCAGCTGTGTCACGCAACTGTCTGGAGCACCTGTTCGACGCCTGTAACGGCGTTCGTCATCATATCGATTAATGATCCATTGCGGAGACGCACCTTTGAGTCGGTTGCAAACATAACTTCGATCAGATCTTCCTCGGACGCGTATCCCGCGCCCGTCATTTGCTGAGCCCCGCTCGGTGGTGCCGAGCCGATCAACAAGACCAACATGATAGCCAAGAAACACGACAGCTTTTTCATTTCGTTCCCCCTCAGGAATGCAGCGATCGCTAAGGTGATGTCGGTGAGAACAAAATAGCCCGGCAAATCCGGGCCATTAATATCAAAAGGCGTCCTGCGATTAGCCACGAGATATTGTTCCTAGCCCGCCTACAAATCTACATGAGCACCGCTGCAAGGACTGGAAAGAAAGGAAAGCAGCATGCTTGCAAGACGTCAACGCGATATATAAAATAATTGTCGCAATCTGCTAGATCCAAGTAAAATCGCTTGTTTGCCAGGGCAAGACTTCTTCAAGATGCCTCTTGGGCGACCATGCGGCAAAGAGTACAAAAAGCGACATTTCCGAATTTAACTCCATCGTTCTCGCCGGCAAACGCTGGAGACGAGACACGACGATAGATGGCGCAGGGGGCAGGGTTTTGCCAAGATCCCTGCGCGAATCGGCCGAGTAAAAAGGAGAAGGTCATGCGCACAAGCTCTCATATATCCCTCATCACGTTTTTGCTCATCGTAATCCTGTCAGCGCCGTCCGTCGCACCGGCTGCGTCCTCAGGGCGCGATCCCTTCGGTTCTGCGGAGGCCGTGGTGGAGGAACTATACCAGCTGGTGACGATGGACCCCGGCACGACTCCCGACTGGGACCGCGTGCGTAAGCTCTTTATCGACAACGCGATAATAGTGATTCGTACGGCTCGTACCGAAACGAGTGTATTCGATGTGGAAGGCTTCGTCGCTGATTTCATCGCGTTCATCGAGAGAGCGAACATAAATCAGACAGGTTTTGCCGAAACGATCATCCGCAAGAAGACCATGGTGTTCGGCGATATTGCTCACGTCCTTGTTTTGTACGAAGCGATGATTCCCGGCTCGGAACGCAAGCCGCAGCGAGGCGTGGACAGCTTTCAGCTGATTCGAAAAGACAACCGTTGGTGGATCGTGTCGGTGGTGAACGAGATTCCAACGCCCGACCGTCCCGTTCCAGCGGCGCTGCGCGATTAGCTTCGCGGAGCCGTTGGCTTCAGGGATCTATGCTGGCGTCGAGCTCGAACAGAGGGATTTGAGCGCCGTCCCGTTGAGGAAGGCATTCTTCGAGTGTGGGCGGCAGCTCATCGACAACAAAAAGGACAAATCGTTTAATTATAATGAATTACAGCTCTTCGAGTGCTGCGGTGGAGACTTGAGAAACTTGATATAAGCATCATTTGCTCCTCCATTGATTCAAAATAATGCCCGACAACAAGTTGTGTTGCAGGGCGTTTCTTTCATAGAACGAATTCACCCACCCAAAGCGTCACTCCGCCGGCACAGACGCATGCATCCCACGGGCACAAGCTGCTGGCCCTCTATTCCTTTGAATCCCGTTTTGATGCCTGATAAGATGGGACAGTAGCTTCGATCATGACCCCTTTGCACCTCCGTCCTTGGCTGTTCACAGGGAGGGACCAAGATCGAGCAGATAGTTGGCCGTTGAGGGATCCTCCTGGAACTTGTCGGTAATGGGACGAGTGTGGTTTGAGACGTTGCTCTTCTAAAAAAGAAAGGAACAGGATCATGTTGGAGAAAATGAATCGCCGCGAATTCATCAAAGCAAGTGCCGCGATTGGAGTAGGCTCGGTTTTGGGCGACACCTTGATCCCAAACATCGCCTTTGGTGATGAAGCCGCCGATATTGGTGTGGCCAAAGGTCAGAATTATTTCGAGAACGCCAAAAAAGCGGTGGAGTTGCTGGGGGGCATGAAAAAATTTGTTCCCAAAGATTCAAAGGTCGCGATTCTAGCCAATCCGCAGCGGAACAATCCTGGAGCCTTTACAAAACCGGAGATTGTTCGGGCCGCTGTTCAGATGTGCAAGCAGGCAGGCGCAAAAGAAATCAGCTGCATCAGCTGGCTGCCGGAAGAAAACTGGAAAAGTACCGGTCTAAAAAAGGTGGTTGACGAAGAAGGTGCCCGATTGGTGATTACAAATTTAAAAGATGAGTCACTATTCAAGGCTATGCCCGTTCCGAAAGGCAAATCCCTGAAGGAGGCTCGCATAATGAATTCATTTTTTGACTACGATGTTTTCATCAATATGCCCATTAGCAAAGATCACGCTGGCAATAAATATACGGGGGCGATGAAAAATCTTATGGGCATCAACTCGCCAAAGTCCAATCGAACGTTTCACAAAGAAGATTGGACGACGAATGTAGATAGCATTAAGCATTTGGAACAATGTATCACCGATTTGAATACGATCATCAAACCTGATTTGAGCATCATTGATTCCACGGAATTTATTACTACGAACGGTCCTTTCGGTCCAGGGGAAGTACACAAGGCTCAAAAAGTCGTTGCCGGGACGGATCCAGTGGCCCTTGACTCCTATTGTTGTACTTTATGGGGGCTTAAGTCTGAAAATATATTTGCAATAGAAAAAGCACACGAACATGGGCTCGGTGAGAAGAATTTAAAGAAGGTGAACATCAAAGAAGTTGAAGTCTAAATTCGGTGCACGCTTTTTAAAAGAATGTGACGCTGATGGTTCATATATGAAGATGTCCATGCCGGTTATTGCCTTTATCTCAGCATGTCTTTGTTGCTCTCCAGCCTTAGGATCGGAAGATCAAAATGAAGAGTTGGAGCTGAAGAATCTTCTGCTTCAAGCGGGAGATGTGGATGGTTGGATGCCTGAAGGAGAAGCGCAGTTTGCTGAAGGGGAAGATCTTTTTTTGCTCATTAATGGCGGTGCCGAGATCTATCATGAATACGGCTTCAAAGAAGTCGCTTTTCAGACGTATAGCAAGGTGGAGGGCAAGTCGATCAATCTTGAAATCTATGAAATGGAAAGCCAGGAGGCGGCGTACGGTATTTATACGTTCAAGACGGGTGGGGATGGTTATCCAATTGAGGTGGGGCATGAAGGTTGGTTTGAATCCTATTATTTGAATTTTTGGGAAGGAAATTTTCTCATTACCATCGTAGGTCTTGGTACGGATGCGGACATTTTGGATGGTATAAAAAAGTTTGCCAAAGCAGTCGATGCGAAATTAAAATTCAAGGCCAAAAAGCCTCACATCGTCTCCTATCTGCCCGAAGAAAACCTGCAGCCCAACGGCGTCACTTATCTCAAAGGTAATTTAGCATTGGTCAACCGATATCGATTTGATAACAAGGATATCTTTGGGCTGAAAGAAGGCGTGATCGGTAAGTATGATGATTACTCTATTTTCATATTTCAGTACACAAGTAAGGAGGATTCAGAAGAATGGTATGAATTTGCAAAGAATCATTTAAAACAGAGTAAGCGCTTCAATGATTTTCTGGACCACAATACCCACTTCGAAATCAGCGATCATCAGAACAGCAGACTTTGGATCAAAAAATGTCAGAGCTGGATATTAATCGTCTTGGGCGAGAGCAATATGAATGCAAATCAAATATTTAATTCAATCGAGGCGGCATTAATACAATAAAACTGGAAAAGTAAGCAGATTTAGCCTGAATCCGTCGGAAAATCGCAGCGATCTATCTTGTAAGGTGTTTGACGATAATTATATTCAAATGAATTCGCATGTTTCGTTTACCCCTCGGCTCATGGTCCTCGCTCGCGTCTAAAATTATAGCGCGCTGCGGAAATCGCCTCGCGGCAAACGAGACATGCGCAATGTTGGATTTTGACGGATTAAGGTTAGTTCACTGCCAGTAAGAACATTCTGAAAAGGTCAGAAAGCTGTTCCTTATTTAATCCATAAAGCCTCTTCAGGTGCCCCTTCGCAGCTCCTTCAGGCGTTTCTTTGCATCGGACACTTCGTCGAGCCCGGGATCGGCGTTCTTCCAAATCTCGAGGAATGTTTGAAGATTCGCAATCGCTTTCTCTTTTTGCCCGGCTTCTTGATAAGCTGTTCCTAGCAAGTAATATCCCAAAGGGGCATACGGCGGGTATTGGAGACGGCTTTGGTTGTAGCGCTTGAGCATGCTTTCCAACAAGGCGATCGCATCGGCGAAGCGATCGCTGTTCAGATATGCCGTCGCCAGCCAATAGCGCAGGAGGTAATTGTTCGGGCTGAGACTGTCCGCCGTTTCCAGATGATGGCAGGCGGCTTCGAGATTATCCTTTTCGAGTTCGATCACGCCTTTTGTAACGTGAAAGGCCGCAACTAGAGATTGGTCCAGCGTATCCAACACCGATTCGAAGGGGACAATCATGCTGTCAGCTTGCTCGACCCTGCCGCCGAGCGCAAATGTCGGTGCTAAGCTGAGATCGACTAGTGCCGAGTGCATCGGGAACATCTTTCTATAAATGCTCAATCCCCGTTGGGCTGCTTCGATGGAACGGTCGGGCTGTTCGAGATCCGCATAAATCGCAGACCGCAGGATGAACTTTTCTGCGTAATGTTCACCGATGTAATCCTCCATCTCATCGGCCGCGATGGCGACATCGAGATCTGCCAGTGCTTCTTGAAACCTACCCTGGTACAGATCAATGCACGCGGGATAATACCGGCCAATCGCTCGAATGATGGGCTGATCGCTGGCAACCAGTTTCTGGTACTGGGCTTTTGCCTTATCGTACTGGCCTTTGAATAGATACATATTTCCAAGTTTGCCCACGGACGTATAGTAGTCGGGTTTGATCTCTACCGCTTTCTGGTAGGAGGCCAATGCGTTGTCAATCTCTCCATTATAAGCGTAAAGGTCACCGCGTGAGTCGTGGGGATTGGCCTCGTCGGGTGCGAGCTCGAGATACCGGTTGATCGCCTGGATAGACTTTTCAGGGTCATTAATATCAGCGTAAAGGTACGCCATCTCGTTGTACGTTATTTTATGTAGAGGATCGATTGCCACAAGCTTCTGGTAGTAATTAAGAGACTTCTCATTGTCGCGGTTTCGGTGGGCGCGGGCCAGCCAGAGGATGGCCTCTTTTTCGTCGGGGTAGTTTTCCGTGATCTGAGTCCATCTGGCGATCGCATCCTCGAGGCGATAATCGGTAGCTGCCTTGAGAGCTTCTATGTACAACCGCTCCTTCTCACTTGCCTTGTCGGCGTATTGCATTGCTTTGTCGATGGCCGCAAGTGCCTCACGTGTGTTCCTTAAATTCAAAGCATTGAACGCGTACCAGAAGTGTGCCATGGCGAACGTCGAATCGAGCTCAATGGCTTTGCGGAAGCTCTCGCCGGCTTCTATTGAATAGTACTTGTAACGGTACTCGAGGCCTTCGAGGTAGTGGCGGTAGGCTTCCAGCGAGTTGGTTGTCACGTCCACGACAGATGCGGGTTGCCCGACATCCAACGCTACGGGTATCGCCAGTTCAGTCCTGGTATCGCCGGTCATGCGGTCCACCAAGTCGAACACCGTTTCGCCGGGAGCGCCCGTTAGTTGCTGGGATGCCTCGATGTTGCCCGTGGCCATGTCTATGAGTTGAGACGTGATGACCAGGTGGGGTTCGACCTGGAGGATGCTGCCCAGCATCATCCAACGTGCACCGGCCGTTTGGGCGATTTGTGTCGCTGTTGTCCGATCAATGACTTTGGCGCCTTCCTTGCCTTGCATTTTCAGGATGTCGTAGAGTCGTTGATTGGAAACCACCTTTAGGTCTTGTGATTGCGACAGGTTCGTGATGAGCAGGTTCGTGATGATCTCGCCGAGACGGCGCGGATCGCTCTCCTGTGCCAGGTTCTCGAAATACATGATGGCCAGGATGTTTTCGCCCGCGACCGCTCCCTCATCGGGAGCGATCCTCACATTGAAGGGATTCAAGACGAACAACATGATGATCGCCAGCAGCACCAGCGAGCCGGGAATTGCAAATCGCTTTTGAAAGATTTTTTCTCTGATGGAAGATGCGGCACCGATTTGCAGCGCCTTGAGATCATCAGCCAGTTCAGCGGCGGACTGGTATCGGGCGGCGGTGTCTTTTGCAAGGGCTTTCGCGACGATTCGCTCCAGCTCGGGGCTCACTTGGGGATTGATGCGGGACAGCGGCTCGGGATCTTCGTTCAGGATGGAGTAGTGAACAGCCGCAGCATGGTCGCCTTTGAACGGGCGCTGACCCGAGAGAATCTCATACAGGATAGCTCCCAGGGAAAACACATCCGTGCGAGCGTCAATCTGATCCTCCCGCGCTTGTTCGGGCGACATGTAATACACCGTCCCCACAGTCGACGTTTCCGACAACGGCGTGCCCGGCTCTTCGAACAAGGCCACCCCGAAGTCGAGTATCTTCACGCGGCCGTCGGAATCGATGAGCAGGTTGTCCGGTTTGATGTCGCGGTGGACGATGCCGGCTTGGTGGGCTTTATCGAGCCCTTCACATACCTGGATCGCGACGTCCCGGGCCTGCTCTACAGAGATGCCTTCACGCAGTAAATCGCTCAACAGTGCGCCTTGGACATAGGCCATGGCGATGAAAGCCTGATCTTCGTGACGACCGACCTCGTGTACGGTGATGATGTTGGGGTGGTTGAGCGCTGCCGCCGCCTGCGCTTCGCGCTTGAAACGAGCCAGCGCATCGGGATCCGAGGCGGCCTGCGTTGGGAGGAATTTGAGAGCGACCTTACGTTTCAGTTCGGTGTCTTCGGCCAGGTACACCTCGCCCATCCCGCCTTCCCCGAGCTTTTCGAGAATTTTGTAGTGTGAGATGGTTTTGCCGATCATGGGAACCTCACCACTAATTTCCATAATAGAGGAGGAATTCGCTCAGGTCAACTGAATGAGATACGACGCTGGGCATGGAAAAGGTTCAGTGGACTGACTCAAAATTCTTATTCCCGGAAAATAACAATGATAGTGAAGCAGGGTGCTCGAGAAGCCCCGATGAGTTCGAGCGAAGTATCGTTTGCCCAGCCATTTTGTAACTGAATATTTTGCATGAAGTTGTGTCGGGTGGTGTTCTCATTCTGCGATCTGTCCTGACGGCTGGGTCGCATGTCGTTGGGGGCGTGCATTTCTATCGTTATTCTGTTTCTCTGATGCCTGTTTCAAACTTGCAAGACACTGAAGAAGCCGCTTTTTAAGGACAACAAGTTGCTTACGCATTCGTATATAGCGTCATAGCTTGCTATGGACAAAGCGAAACCGTCCTGATTGGCAGCGAAAATATTATCAAGGGCAATCTGACGTAACTAAGTCGATATCAGTCAAGCGTTATACAGGAGACAAGATGTGAATCCAAAGCACGCGATCTTCTCACTTCTGCTGCTCCCCGCAATATTGCTCCTAGCGGGTGCTGACGTCGCGGAATGCGCCGACATCAACTGGGAACCGTGCCCCCCCGAAGAGCAGGGGATGGATTCGCGTGAGCTCGCTCTGATGCTCGCCCGGGTGAAGGAACTCGAACTCGACATGCACAGTTTGATTATGATTCGAAACGGTCGCGTGATTCTCGAATGTTACGTGCATCCCTACGATGAAACCTCTCTTCACAATGTCAAGTCGGTGAGCAAGAGCATCATCTCCGCAATGGTTGGCATCTCCCTTCGCGAAGGAATCATCGAGAGCCTTGATGAGACGGTATATGACCACTTTCCGCAGTATTTCACCGATGAGACGGATCCGCGCAAGAAATCGATCACGCTGCGTCACTTGCTTACGATGACATCCGGCCTCGATCTCGATGAGAATGGGCCGATCATGCGCATGATTTTCAACAGCAGCGATTGGATAGGGGCGACGCTGGCCCGACCCATGGTCGAAGATCCCGGTACGCGGTATACCTATTGCACAGGGCTCACCCACCTCATGTCGGGTATTCTTACGGAGGCCAGTGGGCGCGGCCTCCTCGAACTCTGCAACACGTATCTCTTCAATCCCCTCGGTATAACGGATGTTCAATGGTTGCGAGGCCCGAAAGGCTACTATTTCGGGGGGGCGGAGCTTTTCATGACACCCCGGGATCTGGCGCGGTTCGGGACGCTGTTTTTAAACAAAGGACAGTGGAACGGGGAGCAAATCGTACCTTCGGAGTGGATTAAGGAGTCGACGTCCGGCCGCGTCCAGATTCCGTGCGGGAATCAGCAGTATGGATACTGGTGGTATGTAAACGACGATGGATTCGTCGATGCAATTGGATGGGGAGGGCAGGGCATCAGCTATCATCGAGAAGCCAACATTGTCATGGTCGTAACCAGCGCGACTCACGAGACGGGAGACATCCTGTTTCGTGATTTCGACGAATCAACGATCAGCGACGAGGCCCATCCGGCAAATCCTGAAGCATATGAAGAACTCACAAAGATCATAAACGACCTCGAACATCCCGCGCCCAAACAGCCGTCGAATCCGCCTGCCATCGCGGCTGAAATCGCCGGTAAGAGATACTGGCTCAACCCGAATCCAAGGTACAAGGCCGTGACGTTCGACTTCCCGCACGAAGACACCGGAGTGATGACGCTCGAAACGCCCAATGCCAAATACGAATTGGCCGTTGGGCTCGACGGGATTTACCGGGTAACGGATGTTCGTGATTTTGGCCGCGTGCAGGGAGGCAGCAGACTGGCCGCAAGAGGTAATTGGCTCGAAGACGGCACATTTTCCATGGATCTCCACGAAATCGGAGCTCCCACACACTGGAAGGTGCTTGTGTCGTTCGAAGGCGATCGGCTCGATATGTCCATTACAGATAGGCCACTATTCCGTGAATTCACGCTGTCCGGGCGGATTCGTTGATCGAGAAATCTGGGTACCGGCATTGTTTCCCTACGCGAGAGTCCTTTTAAGTGCTATATTTGGAGCATCGTATCCCTCAGCCGTGGGCGTGGATATAGCTTTCGTCATAGAGCACGGGCGGCGATGCCCAGGATGCCATTCGCTGCGAATGGGATGTAGCTAATTCGCAATCGAACATTTAGTCAATCGAGCAACTCATGAACCAAACCGTCAGATTGGGACAAAGTTTCGAGGGGATCGCGTTTGTGGGGAACTACCTGCCGCGGGTGTGCGGTATCGCCACGTTTACGTACGATCTGGCTGAAGCCGTTGCCAAGGGGGCAGGCGCCAATCAGCCGGTGATCGTGGCCGCAATGAATGACAATTCGGACGGTTACTTCTACCCGAACCGCGTCAAATTCGAGATTCGGCAGGATTATCAAATCGATTACTCGCGCGCTGCGGACTTCCTGAACTTCAGCAGAATCAACGTGGTGAGCCTCCAGCACGAGTACGGGATTTTTGGGGGCGAATGGGGAGCCAACGTGCTCACGCTGCTCAGGGATCTTCACCGGCCGGTCGTGGTGACATGCCACACCGTTCTCAAGCAGCCGGAGCCGGTGCAAAAAGAAGTATTCCAGGAAATCGCGGCGAGGGCGCACAGACTCGTAGTAATGAGCGAGCGAGCCGTTCAGTTTCTCCGGGAAATATACGGCATCGAGGCGGAGAAAATCGTCCTGATTCCGCACGGCATCCACGATGTGCCCTTTGTCGATCCCAACTACTACAAGGACAAGTTCGGTGTTGAGGGACGCAAGGTGCTGCTCACCTTCGGTCTCCTTCATCGGAACAAAGGTATTGAATATATGATCGAAGCGCTGCCTGCCATCGTGGGGCGGCACCCGCGAGTAACGTATCTCATACTCGGGGCCACGCACCCTCATGTGGTACGTGACGAAGGCGAGGCATATCGCTTGAGTCTCCAACGCCGTGCGAGAGAGCTCGGTGTGGAAGACCATGTACTCTTTCATCCGCGTTTCGTCGAACTGGATGAGTTGCTGGAGTATCTGGGTGCGGCTGACATCTGCGTAACCCCATATCTCAACTTGGATCAGATCACGAGCGGCGCGCTGTCCTATGCGATGGGAGCGGGTAAAGCGGTGGTGTCGACTCCCTACTGGCACGCCGCGGAGCTGCTTGCTGACGGCCGCGGTCGCCTCGTGCCAGTTGAAGATTCTAAAATTCTCTCGGAAACGGTCAGCGCCCTGCTCGATGACGAGGTGGAGCTCAACGCCACGCGCAAGAGGGCGTATACGTACTGCCGAAGAATGATCTGGCCTGCCGTCGCGCAGTCATATCTCGAGCTATTCAACGAAGTGCGGACCCGCACGCCTAAAATGGTGCCAACGGCGTCGGCATTGCGCCGGCCGATCGCGCCCAGCAACCTGCCCCTGCCCAAGCTCGATCACGTGGCGCGGCTGATAGACGATACGGGTCCGGCGCACCACGCCGTTCACACGATGCCGGACTGGACTTACGGCTATCGGCTTGAAGATGCTGCGGCTGTCCTGGTGGCAAGCGCTAAATTCTGTGACATTTTTGGCGAGGTGGAAGCAGCACGCCTTTCCGAAACGTCCCTCGGATTGATGCATGTGCTTATTGGCGACGGTGCCAGCGTTGCGGAGGGACTCGATTACACCCGTAGGCCCTTGGGACCTGCTCCTGCGGCATCGATCGGGAGGGCGATATGGGGTCTCGGTTATCTCGTTAGTTACGGGATCTCGACGCTTGCCGCACCGGCCAACAACTTGTTCAACCGATTGGTGCCAAACGCCGCGGTGATGGCTCCCCCGGGGATTGGCTGTGCGGTGTTGGGTGCCGAGAACTACCTGCGACGTTTTCCGGGCGCTTCTGATGTGCGGCGGTATCTCATCCAGCATGCCAAGACGCTGCAGAGCTTCATGTCGGAGCCGGGTTGGATCAATCGGTGGGAATCTCCGGATTGGCCCTTGGCCGTCCAGGCCCTCATCATCGCCGCTGGCGCCTTGAACGACGACGAGATGTGGCGCCGGTCGCAGGAAGCGATGGCGGAAATGCGAAGTGTAACCTCCGACGGCCGTGTGTTTCTCAAACTGGGAAGCAATCCAGACGAAGAAGAGTTGCCGGTCTCCGCCGCGACGTTCATCGAGGCGCTGGGCGCCGCGTTCTTCCTCAAGCGCAGCCCCGAGGTGCTGCAGCCGATCCGGGCTGCCGCGGATTGGTTCCTCGGGCGCAATCGTATTGGAACGCCTCTATACGATTTTTCCACCGGGGGATGTCACGACGCGTTGACGGCCAGCGGACTGAACCACAACCAGGGAACCGAGGCGACGGTCTTCTGCCTGATCGCATTTCTCACGCTGCACCAGCTGGCCGGCATGGAAGCGACGTCGAAGTCGAGCACATAACTTCTGCTGGATGCCAATGTTCTCGGTCCGGCTGTCGAGCGCCGCACTCTCGTTCTTGCAGAGTTCGCTGAGGTATCAGATCTCATCCTGTTATCCGATCGTTCATCCCGAATTTCTTTATTATTGACTGCCGGGCTTCATCGAACAGGTCATCGGCCTCATCCGGGCTCTTTCCCATAAATTTGGTGAGGGCCACCTTGATCGCTTCTCCTGCTTCCAATCCTTTTGAAGGGCTTTTGCCGAGAAGCATCCTGCGCAACAAGATGTCTTCCAGTTTTCTCGCGAACTCCTTCTCGAATCCATACACGATCTGAGCCGGGATCTCCGATGTACATTCAGAGACGGGGATTTTGAGTGCAGCATCGTTTCCTGCATATTCCAGAACATTTTCAGCACCCATGCCGTAGAGCGTGAAGAGTGCCGATGCCGTCCTTTTCTCGATGCCGTATTCACCAGCGAGATGTTCGATGTATCTCTCCCTCTCCACGGATGCGACAGCACCGCAGGGGAATTCAGGTGCGGATAGTCTCGCTCTATCCGCGACACCGAGGATCTTCCTTACTTTTTTGGCGGTGTCTTCAGCCATTTTCCGGTAGGTTGTGAGCTTCCCGCCGATTATAGAAATGAATCTCCCTTGCGGGCCCTCACAAACCACGCGATGTGCTCTCGGAATATCCGATTCTGTTTTTCCGGGAATGTTCAACAGAGGCCTCAATCCCCCGAAGGAAGCATACACCTTCGTGCGATCGAGCCTGATTCCGTTGAGGATTTGGTTTGCGTTGTCGATCAGATAGGATACATCTTCCGGAAGCGGTTCCACGAGATCTGGCGACTCGTTGTAATCGGTATCCGTCGTCCCGATCAGGGTGTGATTCATAAAGGGAAGCATGTAGAAGAGCCTGTTGTCAGTTCCTGCTTCTACGAAAAGAGCCCTGTCGCCCAGCCTTTGCGTTTCTATATGGACTCCCTTGGTCGGGCGGAGCAGCTTGCTCCCGAAACCGGCGAGCATCCTTATTTCATCTGCCCATGCTCCTGTGGCATTTATCACCGCAGCAGCGAAAATCGAAGATTCTTCGCCCGTGAGCGTGTTCTTAACCGCAACTCGGTAGCCGCCATTTTGATGCCGGATTTCTCTCACCGAATTGTAATTGAGAGCCATCGCTCCCATGCTTCTTGCCGCGATGATGTTTTCGAGGACGAGCCTTTCAGGCATGATGATCTGATAGTCGTAGAAGACGAATATTCCCGAGAGACCGTCGAGGTGAATTTCCGGAATCATTTCACGAGCCGATTTTTTGAGGTGTATCTTGCTGTTCTCGATTTTCATCGTGCCTGATAGCAGGTCGTAGAGCTTGATGCCGATCCCTGCTACCAGTGGAGACCTCTTACCCCACCCATAGACGGGAACATGAATGGCGAGAGGTTTCAGAAGATGCGGAAATCTCTTAGAGATCCAGAATCGCTCTTTCAGCGATTCTGCGACGAGTCGAACGTGCAGGTGTTCGAGGTAGCGTATGCCTCCATGGATGAGCCTCGAGGATGCGGCGGTGGTACCCGATGAAAAATCTCCCTTTTCGACGAGGACGCTCCGCAATCCCCGGCGGGTTGCTTCGAGAAGGCATCCCGATCCCGTGATCCCGCCTCCTATTATGAGAAGGTCAATCTGATTCAAGGCTCATCTCTCCATTACCTCGAGTATTCAGGAGATTTGTGAAGTTCCTGAACGTCACATTCAACGGGTTTTTCGATCATGGTATCCAAAATCGTGCCACTCCGAGTTCGCCGGAAATCGAGCCTATTCTCGAGGACAGCCCGAGCGGGAGTTCGAGGTCGGCATCGTTTCCTCCGTAATAATGTAACTATATATATTAAAAGAAGTTGCACTATACGAGCTCTTTTTCTGAAATCCCCTGCGCTGGAGTTCACTTTGTTGGCGAAACATCCAGCTAAAAGTCATACCTTGATACGATGATCCCACATCGGGGAGAAGGTGGATGTTGCTCTCGGTGACTTTCCTTCATAGGAATTGAATATTCGGCTCGGTTCGTGGGTAGCTGTATGCAGAAGGAGGTCGAAGAAAATGTCCCGCATACGGAAAGCAGCCACAATCTGGACGGCCTTTCTCTCGGTGATATTTGCAGTGCTGTTGTTTCCCAGCATTCTCGACGTCCATGGCTTCTGGAAGTCCCTCTTTTTTACTTCGTTGGGCGTTCTTGTTATTTGGGTATTGTACCTTGTGATAGGGAGTTTAATTGGCTGGGCTGTGGCTGAAGAATTGAAAAAAGGACAAGGCGGCGAAAAGAATAACGAGCACAACGAGCTCCCAGGAATTTGAGACTCCTTCGACATCCGGCTTTGTTCCCATTTCCTCATCGGTTTTATCGATCAAGATCTCCCCCAATGAGCGAATAGACTCTATAATATAGGATGCGCGGAACAGGCGACTCGATATTGCCGTGTGATCTGTTTATTTAACATGGCAGTTCCGCTCGCTGCGACCTTTTTGTATACTGCTGCAAAGCTAATTTAACGAAATTCTAACTTAACGCTTATTGCCACTTAACAATATCGGAACATAGTTCTGACTAAGGCAGAAAGGCAGGGCCAAGGCCGCAACAATCGAGCTCGGATTGGAAATGCGGTAGATATCGTTCACCCAATCAAGGAGGCTTATCCCTTGGGACGTAAGGTAATTCTACTAGTACTCATCTCCTTCCTGCTCGGATGGATCCCACTCGCGGGCGCCGCCGAGGAGGAGAGCAGGCTCAAATTTTCGGGCGATCTGCGCGGTCGCTTCGAAGGATTCTGGTTCGAGCGTGACGAAACCGGCTCGAGGTCCGAGGATCGGAGACGGATTCGCTACAGGCTTCGTCTGAATGCGAAGGCCACGATCAACGACCATGCCGCGGTCGGGATTCGTGTCGGCACGGGCGATATCAATAGCCGCAGCGGGAACCAGACGATCGGCTCACCCGTCGATTTCGGGTCGAACGAGTTCGACGTTCGACAGGCGTACTTGGTCATCATGCCGTTTGCGAAAGGTGAACTTCCGAACCGGGATGGTCATTGGAAGATTCAATTTGGTCGTGTCCCCAATCCATTCTACTGGAAGAACGGTAAGGACATGATGCTGATAGACAATGACTTCAATCCTGGAGGAATCAGCACGAATTTCGATGTGGCTGTTTCCGAGAAGGCCTCGATCTTTGCAAACATCGCCGGCTTCATCGTGGATGAGAACAAAGCGGCGAGGGATCCCTTCTTCACGGGATTTCAGGGGGGTATCGAGGTCGAACTTGCAAACAATTTAACCACCGGTGTTCGCGGAAGCTTTTACTACTTCGATTATCTCGACGATGATTTCCTCGAGCGCGGCGTGGACGGCACGGGCGGCGTGACGAGCGGCGGCGGAAACGTCGTGGATGGTCTCACTGGAGACCCGAATGGGGGCAACCTCCAGGTTGTCGAAACCCAGGCGTTTCTCAAGCTCGGGAGTTGGCCGGTATTCGCATTCGGCGGTTTCTCGAGCAACCTCAGCGCCGAGCCCTCACAAGAGTTTTCGGTTGAGGAAGAGAACATCGCGTATAACGCGGGCCTCGAGGGCGGAGACAAGAAAAAGAATGTCCACCTGGGCCTCGCCTACTTTTTCATCGAGGCGAACGCTTTCCCATCACAGTATATCGACAGCGACCTTTTTGACGGCCGCACGAACCGCAAGGGCTTCTTTTTTTACGGCACGAGGCAGCTCCTCGCGGGCGCCGACTTCGGTATCAAGCTGTTCGCTTCCGATGCCATCGAAACGGATCTGGCAGCCTTCACACCATCCGTTGAGGACTCCGAAAGGATCAGACTCCAGGTCGATCTCATTTACGAGTTCTAGAACAGTATCGTCTCCTCATATGCCTTGGTAAAATGCCCGGCAGGTCGTTCGTATGCGGGGCATTTTCATATATCAGGTATCATCCAGATTCTTGGGCGCTCCATTATCAAACCTCAGCGTATCGCGAACGATTCCTTTGAATCCCGCTCACATGCTTGCTAAAATGCTTGCTAAAATGCGTTGGTAGAGTCCCTGTGAGGGATATTATTTATCCTCTTTCTGCGGCTGTTTCCAGGGAGGGGATCTTGATCGGCCAAACGGTTATCCACTACAAAATCCTCCGAAAACTCGGCGAAGGCGGGATGGGTGTGGT
>JABAOC010001092.1_pt1 | contig 50080 bp, 58 predicted proteins | sample 7062161 | NCBI WGS metagenome assembly JABAOC01 (sample SAMN14538625, study PRJNA623070) | marine sediment metagenome | biome: marine biome [ENVO:00000428]; feature: marine pelagic biome [ENVO:01000023]; material: deep marine sediment [ENVO:00002113] | place: India: Gulf of Khambhat ... | reverse complement strand
AACTGATATATTTGTTTATCTGTTACGAAATTTAATATAGCATAACGTGTATGAGAATATATACGGGAGGTTATGAAATGAAGAATGTGTTCTGTAATAAAGGAATTTGTATCGTCATAGTTAGTTTAATTATTGGATTAGCTTTCACACCTATAGCCGTTTCTCAGGTTGATAAGGTACATGATAATACAACTGAACGTGGATTATTTACGCTAGAGGCTGATATAAAGGTAACCTATAACGCAAAAGAATTATCAGAAAAAATACCTCCATTAGGTGGTTATAATCTTGTACATATCAATGTAAGTTATAAAGTTCGTGGAATGTTTGCGACTGCACTTTTACCTATCATAAAAAGAAAATGGTCTAGTATGCCAATTAAACTATCTCTAGAAGATGTTCCAGAATGGGCTGATATCTTAATTGTACCGGACATTGTGTATCCAGAATTTGATACTCAATGGAGTACAAAGGAAGCTTTCTTATTCATTTCAGTTCAAGATTCAATGGCACCTGCTAATGTGCCCAATATAATACAACTTTGTCTGGAGCCAGAATATGAGTACTTACATGGTCCTCTGGGGATTATACCATTATTACACAGCTCAAACCGTACAGCGGAACTTGCATTTACTGTTGATTATTATCCATTGATTTCTGTAACTCCAGAAAATGACACAATAGAGACACCACCAGGACAACAAGTAACATTGCCAATATCAATTAAAAATCTTGGGAATGCTGAAACAGTAGTAACTATAGACAAGCTTGAATATCCTGATGATTGGCATGTTTATATTGTACATAATGTCAAGGTTGACATCAATGAAGAAATACAAGTATCACTCTCTCTTGTTTCACCTAAAAACTTTAGTGGTAATCAAACAATTCGATTAGCATTTACACCAAGCTACTTTGCTTGGCCAGAAGATAAGGGTGTAACCCAATTTATTTCGGTTTTAGCACATTATAAATCTTAATTGTATTGAGGAGTGAAAATAAAATGATGCGGAAAGACATCACCCTGATTGTAATGCTGTTGTTTGTTGGAATGATGATTAATCCATCATCTGGAAACATCTTATCTTTAGATGATACCACACCACCAGTTACAACCTATTCTTTAAATCCTCCAGATCCAGATGGTGACAATGGATGGTACGTGAGTAATGTTACAGTTACCGTAAATGCTACAGATGATTTATCTGGAGTAAAAGAAATTAGATACAGAATAGATGAAGGCAGTTGGAATATTATTCATGGTAAGATTGGAAAATTTATTGTAGATATAGAAGGAGATGATATCCTTATCGAATATTACGCTATCGATTATGCGGAAAATGAAGAATCTGTAAAATCATTTACTCTAGATATCGATAAAAAACCACCGATTGATATTCAAGTTGAAATAGAAATCTACAAAGAAGGAGGTTTCTATTATCTAGAAATTTCAATCAAAGGTAAAGATGCCACTTCGTTAATGAACAGAGTTGAGTTCTATATTAACGACGGACTACAAGAAATTATCGAAGGTAGGGGACCAGACTATGTGTTTACCATCCAGTGGTCTGAAGAATTTAGTAATATCATATTCTGGATAATTTTATATGACGATGCAGGACATAGAATTGGTGTGAAAATCGAGTTTAAAAAAGTGTTTCTTTTTGGTAGAATTGAAAATCTCACTATTAATGATATAATGATTACATTTAATGCAATTTGGGTATTTGTCATTGAGCGTTCGCCGTTTGATTATTATTTGTATGCTTCAGGTGAAAAAATATACATATTTAGACCTCGATTAGAAATCATCACCAGTAAATTATTATCGGGGTTTTTTATAATGATACGGGTTAGTATCCACACTAATCCTCCATTTCCTTAATAATTAATACAAATTTATCCAATAATTCTGCAATTGTTAGATAGGTTTCCATTATTTTTAAAGATACTTGATGTTTTGAGGATAAAAATTAGATAAAAAACCCTGTTAACTATATTTTTTAGATAACTTGTAGTTTTATAGATTTTTAATAAAAAAGCTGTAAAATTGTATTTATAAATATAGAAATCTCTTATGGGATTTTTTAGGCAAAAACTAAAAAAATCATAAATAGGTTCTCTATTTAATTGCAATGAAAAAGAATAGTAGACGGCTTCCAACAGCTGAGGAGTTTCTTCAATTTATTCCTAAACGATTAGATTTTGAATGGTATAAGAATGAGGAGGGATTGGTTAGAATAAAAGTACCGAAATTTAAAAGTAATATTGGGATTTCTTTTTGTAAGATTATCAGAAAAGAGAATGTATTTACCGCGAACTTAGATAAACTTGGATCTCTTGTTTGGATACATAGCAACGGAAGAAATAGAGTAAAAGACATATTACAAATAGTAAAAAAGGAATTTTCTAAGGAAGAAAATCTGGACCAAAGACTTTTTTTATTTTTGTCTCAATTGAAGAATTTGAAATATATTGATTATTAATAATCCTCTAAATGTGCTTTTTCCACCATCAGAATACCATTATCTCTTTTCCATTTTTTTGATATTTTATCCAAAACAAGTTTCTTTTTATAGATAGGGCAATCCAAAACTAAAGTTTCGTATTCTCCACCCTCTCCTGCCACATTTATTGAATATTTCTCTCTTAATTTAATAAGTTCAGCTAATGCTGCTTTATTTAGTGGTTTTCCAAGCCATGTTTCATCAAAACCTTGAGCATATACTCCAACAACTATTATCTTAAAACCAGCATTAATCTGATTTCTTACAATTAATTCTTGCTTTTTATGCCACATTGGGGTAAAAGATTTAATATTCAATTCGTGGCATATATTTTCTATTCTTGTCCTTTGATATTCAGATGCGATAGCTCCACTAATTACACCTTCAATATCAAGGTTCTTTAGAATATCTTTCAAATCTGTAAGTTCCTCTTCTTTTTCACCTTTTGTTTGTTTTTTTATCAGGGGGATATTAATTGATTGTGCAATTTTTTCTGTTAGATGAATATTTATCGAATGAAACATCCAAGAGTTCTTTTTTATAGGTTGCAGTGTTATTAAATTAGTAACATCCCATCCCCATTGCTGAGCAACGTAGATAGCATAGATAGAATCCTTACCACCAGAAAATAGAGAAGCTACTTTCATTATAACATGTATCATAATAACTAAATTAACATTTATTGTTAAAATGATGAAGTTCATTTTAATAAATTATTTAATTTAACTTATAATTGCTACTGATAATATTTGAGAAATATATGTGATAAATTCTATTTGATTTTTGGTCGATTTTTATAAATTAAAACAACACCTACCAAAGCTACTAAAAATGGAAACGCTTCAAATCCTGGGGTGGAAAATCCTCTACTTCTGACTGTAAATATAATTTCATATGGATCTGATCTTAATTCTTTTCCACCTATAGAAGCAAAATATTTTCCATAAACTTCAATACGAATATCTTCCTGTTCGTTATGATATCCAAAATCAAAATGAGGTTGAATCCGAAGTTCAACTGTTTCCTTTGTGCTTTGATTTTCTAACCTTTTTCCCACTTTTATATTAGAAGGTATACTTGCACTCCAGCCCATTGGAACCTTCGTTACTCTAAATATAAATTCTGTTTGTGCATTTCCTAAATTTTCTAAATCTATATAAAATATAACGATTTCACCGGGTTTGATTTCTTTAATAGTACTTCTTGGCACAGCATCAATAATTGGTAGATAAGATGGTTGTGAATGAAATTTCTGCAGTTTGAGTAACTCCTTTTACATAACCAAGAGTCCCCTTTGCACTTGCATCCATTTCAATAGTAATTATTGTAGGAACGTGTGCTGGAGCTGTTCCTTTAAATGATACATGTACATATGCTGTTTCTGATGTCCATTGGGATGAAATTATTGGATTTACAACATTGGGTGAAATCCGAGCTGTGCACCATACTGGTGTTTCTTTTACTGATAAACTAATTGAAAAATCAGTGCTACTTTTAAATCTAAGGTCGAAAAACTTTGCTGATAGACCTCTAATTTTTGCAGAGATAATAATAGGAATCGTTACTTCTCCACTTAAAGGTAGTATCTTTTCATTTGTATATTGTGGATCGTAAGACATTTTAACATCTGTAGCTACAGATAATGGCCTTGCATTACAAGGTGTTGAGAAAGTAACTATCAAACAAAGAAAAACTATAGCAACTACAATGCTTGTTTTAATTTTCTTTAAGTGTTGTATCATTTTAATCCTCCTTTCGTTATTAATAATAGAAAGATAAGTAATTTTGGAGTTTTTCTAGCAAAATCCTTTATTATTTCTAGATGATAAAAAAACCTTAATAGCTATTTGGAAAAGAAAAGAGGAATTAGTAAGGTATTTCATAATGTGACCCTATATTTTTGGTAAAACCTGCAATCCGTTTATACGTCGCGCTGTTCCCATGAAGAATGTATAACCTTTTTCGGGTAACTTACGAGGTATAAAAAAGTAAATACCAGTAAATCGAGTCATGAAGCCAAACTGTAAACCCGTTAGAACCTTAACTTTTAAGGCCAATGGCTTGAAAATGATAGTTCTATCTTTTATTAGCTTACCTGAAGAATAATGCCAAAAATCAATTTTTTTTCTGATTTTTAGATTGTCCTTAAATGGGTTAAATTTGAAACCGTGTCCAAAGCTAATAACAAATGCTCTGTTGAGTAATGGTCTAACTTTAATGAATGGTTTAAAAATTGTTGATATTATCGGATTATTACTACCAATTAAATTGTCAATGAGGTTTCTTAATCCCTGCAAACTTTTTACGGCGAGTGCGCTTCGAATAAGATTTGAAAATGTATTTTTTAATTCAACTACTTCTTTTTCCGAAAGTAATATTTTCTCAGTTGTTGAAGAACCATCTGATGAAAAAGATGTAAGAAAAACGGATGTAGATTCATTATTTTGTGTTGTATCATTAGAAACTCCTGCCTCTGCAATACCACTTGGTATTGCCATCAAAAGCAATAATACATATATTGCCATTATTTTTTTCATTTTCATCATTTTCACCCGTTTATATTTTATTAACTGAGCAAATTAATATTCCGACCTAATTATAATCAAAAATAGAGAGATTTGACACATTTATTTTCATTTAGTTATTTAATGAATTAAATAACCAATATGATTCTATTTATACCAATTTTAATTAATTATGTAATAATATGTACCAATAAGTTTTTTATAGAGATTTCTATTTAAATTATTTATGACAACTATAAGTCATATTGTAAATAAGTTAGTTAATGACAAAATATATCTTTATGAAGCGTTAAGTAAAAAAATTGCATCATATGGATCCGTGGCAAAATATCTAAAACCAGAAATTGAAAAAGAAATAGGAAAAGAAGTAGAGCATTTTGCAATAGTTACTGCACTTAGAAGATATTCAGAAAAGATAAATGGTAAATTCAAAGACATAAAATTTAATACAAAATTTTCAGAAATTAATCTTAAAACAAATATTATTGATATTAACGTACTAAAAACTGTGGATTTATTTGATAAACTTAAAAGATTTTATGATCTCATTAATTTTGATAAAGGAGATATATTACATATTATCTATGGAAGAACCCATGTTGCTATAGTAACTAATGAGCGCTATAAAGAAAAGATATTAAGTTTGTTACAAAATCAAAAAATCGAAAAAATAGAGGAAGATCTTGTGGCATTGAATTTTACAGTTGGAAAGGAACGTATTGATAAACCAGGAGTTTTATTTAAAATTACAAGAAGTTTGGCATGGGAGAATATAAACATTATAGAAATAATATCAGTTGATCTTGATGTTGCATTTATTGTTGAAAAAAGAGATGCAATTAGAGGATATAATGCATTAGAACGATTAATAAGTGAAGAGCTTTAAAAATTGATTTTACTAACAGGGGATGAAAAAGTAATATTCTTAAAAGTTTGATGTATACTTAACTTATAATATAATTAACTCAACTGGTGATATCATTATGGACAATAGTTTGATAGATAAAACAAATCGGCAGATGGAAGAACTTTTGATTGAGGCATTGAATAGTGAAGTCAAAGCAAAAGAATTCTATGAAAACGCAGCAACAAAAGCCCAAAGTCAAGCAGGTAAAAACCTTTTTAAAGAACTTGCTGAGTTTGAACAAAATCATTATGAACGGATAAAAAAAATAATTGAATCTTTAAATCAAGAAAGAAAAATTCATAATTATGCGTGTGGGTTGGATATCCCAAAGGTAAGATCTGAGATTGAAGGAGAATTTGAGGCAAATAAGAATGAAATTATTGATGTAATAAATTTAGCAATTGAAGCGGAGAAAAATGCTCAAGAAAGATATAAGCAAATTGCGCAGATGATTGATGATGAAGAAGGAAAAAATATTTTCAATGATTTTGCAAGAGAAGAGGGAAATCATCAGAAGATTCTTGAAGATGAATTATATCAATTGTCAAATAAAGGAACAATTATTTGGGAATAGTATTAGATATTATATAAAAAATATTCAAAAAATATGATATTTTAAAATATCGTCTTTTAATTTTAAAAGGATTACTTTCTATAGTATAAATTAAATTTACCTCGTAATGTTGTAAATATATATTGGTAAAAAATTGCAGAAACTATATTTACAAATAAACATTTATTAATAAGTTGCTTTAAATTGAACAGGAATTTAGGAGATAAAAGATGAAAATTGGAATAATTAGTGGACATAACCTATCAAATCTCATAAAGAATCCGGAAAAGGTTACGATTGAAACAGCTTTTGGTGATATTCCCGTAGAAATATTAAATATGAAAACCCATGAGCTTTATTTTATAAATCGACATGGGGGAGGGTCTAATGTACCACCACATAAAATTAATTATCTAGGGAACATACAAGCATTTGCATTAAGTCATGTTGAATATTTATTATCCATAGGTACAGTTGGATCTATGAAAAAAAATATACATCCAGGGGATTTTGTGATCCCTCATGATTTCATTGATTTTACAAAATCAAGGGAATACACATATTTTAATGATAAAAGAGTTCATGTTGAAATGACAAATCCATATTGTCCATCTTTGAGAAAATATTTAATAAAAAATTGTGCAAAGGTTCAAGGTGTTACGTACTTTGATAAAGGAGTTTATCTAACAACCGAAGGACCACGATTAGAGACTGCTTCTGAAATTAATTTTTTTGCAAATTTTGCTGATATAGTAGGTATGACAGGAGTTCCAGAAATTGTATTGGCACGTGAGAAAAACATATGTTATGCAGCACTATGCGTTGTTTGTAATATGGCAACAGGGCTTCAAAAAGAGTTAGCAGCAGATGAAATAACCAAGATTTATGATAAAAAAAAGCCAATTATATCATTAATTTTAAAATCAACAATAGACTCTATCGATAAAAAAAGAAATTGTACCTGTAATAACAAATTATCAAAGGCAACATTATGAAACAATATGAACTTATTGAACACACTGCAGATATTGGTTTAAAAGCATACGGTAAAGATCTTTCAGAGGCATTTAAAAATGCAGCAATAGGGATGTTTGATATTATTACCGATAATTCATCTATTGATGATGTTGGCCAATATGATATTGATTTGAAAGCACAAGATTTAGAGCAGCTTTTAGTAGATTGGCTTTCGGAACTTTTATTTTTAAATAGCGCAAAAAACTTAGTATTTGGTAATTTTGACATAACCATTAATGATAGTTCTCTTTCTGCCCATGTATTTGGAGAGGAATTTGATAGTAATAAGCATAAAAAGGGTGTAGAAATAAAGGCCGTAACATATCATATACTTGAAGTACATAATGAAAAACCATATTCTGTTCAGATTCTTTTTGATATTTAACCAGCAGAATTTAATCACCTTTTTTAAAAATAAATTAATAGTTTCAATTAACCTTAATTATTGTTTAAATACATTAAAATCTGTTACGATTTTTGAAGCATTGCCGGACGGAGTCTATCTTTATTAACTGCACTTTTCTCCTCCAAAAACCGCCGTCCGGTGTCTCCTCACCCCTCCTAAATAGTAAATATTATATGGAGGAGCTATATAACAAGCGTTAATTTATAGGTGAAATAATGACTGAAGATAAGATAACAGAAGATATGACTATAAAAGAAGTGATAGAAAAGTATCCTGAAACAGCAATGGTATTCTCTAAATACAATATTGGCTGTGTTGGTTGTCTTGCTGCCTCATTTGAAAGAGTAAAAGATATTGCTGGTGTTCATGGTACAGATATAAAAGCTTTAGTAAAGGATCTGAACGAGGCAGTACAAAATAAATAAAATTATTTGAATGTCTCTGTAATCACTAATTCTCCATGTTTTATACCTTTTAATGATTTGATTCTATCTGTTAGGTTTTGAATATATCCAATTTTCCCTTTTAATACTAGAACTTCAAGACAGTTATAATGATCAATGTGTATATGTGTTGTAGAGAGAATTTGATTATGATGATCATGCTGAATTGCAAGTAATTTGTTTGTTACATTACCGGTATGATGATCATATATCATAGTAAGTGTACCAATAGCTTCTGCACTCGGATCCATGCTTTTTTCTACCACTAGGTTTTGTCTTATAATATCCCTTATTGCTTCTGATCGGTTTGTGTATCCTTCTTTTTTTATCATTTTGTCAAATTTTTTTAATAAATCAGGGGTGATTGATACACCAAATCTTTTAATTTTTTCAGTCATGGTAGCACGTCTTACAGGTAAATGTAGCACGAATTTATATTTTTTGTTACCAAAAAGTTTATTATGATAGCTTTGTTTGTGGAAGTTACGAAATTTAAAAAGTTTATATTATAAAGGTGTAGTATCATGAAAAAAATAAGGAGAATTTTCTTGTATACTCTAATTATATTTCTGTATACATCATTTTTTTCAATACAAATACAAGCTGATAATACTACCAATATTATCTGCACAAACTCGATACTTGCTGATTTCACATCAAATCTAATAAAGGAAAACGTCAGCATCGAATATATCATGCCTTCTGGTGTCTGTCCTGCTCTATACGATACGACTCCTAGTGATATAAATAAGATTTTATCAGCTGATATAATTATTTCTCTAGGATCATCTAAAATGGAAGGTTGGTTTGATTCTCTCTTAGAATATAATCAGAATTCTAGCTTGATTGTAACTAGTTATATGGGTGAATGGAATTTTCCTTCTGGTGCAAAAAAATATATTGAGAAAATCCGAGATGAGCTATCCCTTGCACTTCCTGATCTAAAAGATGATATTCAAATAAATGCACAGGTTTATTTGAAAAAGATAAATGGAACTGCAGATAAATTACTACAAAAGAGTATAGACAATGAATCCGTCGAAAAAAAAGTTATATGCATGCAATGGCAGAAGGATTTCGTTGAATGGCTTGGATTAAATGTTACCTTCTCCTACCCCTCACCTGAAAGTCTTTCCCTACAGGATGAATTAAACGTAATAAACGCTGCAGTTGACGAAGATGTTTATGCTGTAATTGATAACCTTCAGAGCGGAACAAATTTTGGTGCTAGAGTTGCATCAGAGTCAGGTGCAAATCACATTATTTTTACTAATTTCCCTAAAGCAATACCAGGTGTTGATACGTATATAGATATGATTAGCTATAATACTGAGCAACTAATCAAAGGTATTGCAACCTATGAATATAAACAAGGAGAGATTGCATCACTAGAAGGTACGATATCGGAGTTAGAGATTCAAAGAAATGTATCTATTGTTGGAATTGTCATATTAGGAATTCTTGCAGTTGTTCTGGTATTATTATATAAGAAAAAATAGGTCGGTGGTTGTCAATGAATAAGATATTAAAACATATTGAAAAATTCCATGGTCATCTAGGTCCCTATGTTGTTATAGGCTATAAAATGGGGGAAATTGCTAACAAAAAACTAGGTTATGATTCATTTTCAAAAAAAGCAATTGTCTGGACAGGTACAACACCACCATTATCATGTATTATAGATGGAATCCAGATAAGCTCAGGTTGTACACTTGGAAAAGGAAATATTACAATATATTCAGAAGAAATTCCAAAGGTGCAGTTTTCAAATGATAATGGAAAACGCATAGAAATTACGTTAAAAGAAGATGTTCAGAATGAGATTACTACAAAAGTGACAAGGGAAAAAATAGTTAGCTATTCTGAGCGTCTCTTTTATAAATCCGACCAAGAACTGTTTGAGATCCTTTAGATTATGAATATAATTACAAATATTATCGAACTAAATAATATTGAAACTATCTATGAAGGAGAACGGATACCAGTAATCTTCGATATTAATCTTAAGATTAAATCTAGTGAATTCATTGCTATTATTGGACCTAATGGCACTGGAAAAACAACTTTACTTGAAACCATCAATGGACTTCTCCAATATACCAAAGGGCAAGGTTTTGTATTTGGTAAAGAGATAATCAAATCTAAGGTAAAAATACGAAAAGACATAGGTTACGTTATTCAAAATTTTGAGTTAGATCCTCTTGCACCGTTTTTATGTAAAGATATTGTCATGTCTGGTAGAACTGGAAAAATTGGATTATTTCGTTTTCCTTCTAAAAAAGATTGGGAGATAGTCTGGCATAGTATGGGTCTTGTGGGAATGATTGATTTTGCTAATCGTCCGATCGGAAAACTCTCGGGAGGTGAATTTCAGAAAATTCTTATTGCCCGCTCATTAGCACAGAAACCAAAACTTCTCCTTCTAGACGAACCTTTCTCGAATCTTGATTATTCTTCACGGAAACAAATTGAAACATTATTAAATAGGGTTCATGAAAAACAACAAATTACTATTATCTTGGTTTCTCATGATATTAATTTTATCCCATCAAGTTGCAAACGAGTAATAGTAATGGATAAAGGTAAATTTGTCATAGATGGAGCTAAGGAGAGTATATTATCTTTAGATAATATAAACCGAATTTTTCAAAATGAAAAAGGTGAGCTAAATGATTGAACTCCCTCAAACATTATTACTTACTTCTATATTAGGAGCATTACTTGCTGGATTTGTATGTTCTTCAATGGGTGCTTTCGTTGTTCGAATGAACCTCTCTTCCATAGGTTTTTTAATGTCTCATGCTGCCTTTGCTGGTGCAGCATTTGGATTAATGATTTCTATAAATCCGTTGATTAGTACTATTGTGTTTTCCTTTGGTACGGCACTTATACTAGGTCCTCTGTCTGAAAAAGCACGACTTGAGAGTAATGTTGTAATTGGTGTTTTATTTTCTATTATGATTGCATTGGCTTTTATCTTTCTTAGTTTTACTCCTGGACAAACAGCAGGGTGGGCTGCCCGAAGCATCCTTTGGGGAAGTATATTCTCGGTTGGATATAATGATCTGCTGTTGTTACTTCTATTGTCCTTTATTTTGATTGTATTTATTGTTGTGTTTTACAAGGAGTTGTTTGCTACTATGTTTCATCGAAAACTTGCAGAATCTTCAGGAGTTAACACAAAATTATTTTATTTTACTGTTTTGTTTTTTACGGGATTCGCTGTTTCTCTATCACTCCGATTGGTTGGTGGACTATTGGTTTTTGCATTAATCATCAATCCAACATCCACTGCATATCAATTTTTTTATGATTTCAAAAAAATCATAATTTTTTCTCCAATACTTGGAATCCTCAGTTGTCTAGTTGGATTTTGGCTATCTATGTTTACCGATTTTCCTATGGGTGCATCTATTGTTGTTGTCTCTGCTATTCTTTTTGCATTTGCTATAATTATATCACCAAAAAGAAAAAGAAATGGAAAATACAAAAAAATAACTTCATAAATTATTATAACTACGGTAAACTTTAAACCATGCTTTTTTCTATCCGAGTCTCATATGCATGAATGGGCACTTGCTGAATCGATATTAACAGCTGCACTTGAAGCAGCAGATAAAGAAAAACTAAAAACAATTACTGAAATTAAAATATGTATAGGAGAATTGCAACAAATTGAACAAGATATTTTTAAATTTGCTCTTGATGAAATAATTAAATCACAAGATAATAAATTAAAAAATGTAAAAGTAAGCATTGAAACTCAGAAAAGCACATTAAAATGTAAAAGTTGTGAGCATTCTTGGAAATTCAGTGATATTATTAAGAAGCTTAATAAAGATGAATCTGAAGCTATTCATTTTATACCAGAGGTAACTTTTGTTCATTCAAGATGTCCAAAATGCAATAGTCCTGATTTTGAGATTATGAGTGGGCGAGGAGTTTCCATATTATCAATTAGAGGAAAAAGGTAGTCAATCATGGAAGCTAGAACAAGTGTGATACACAAACGACTGAAGAACATTAGAAGAATTATTTCAGTTGCTAGTGGAAAAGGAGGTGTTGGAAAAAGTCTTATTGCTTCTTCTTTAGCATTGAACCTTGCAGAAAAAGGAAACAAAGTGGGACTGCTGGATCTTGATTTATACGGTCCATCTTCACACATAATTTTAGGAGTGAAGGATGTTTTTCCAGAAGAAGAAAAAGGAATTATTCCTCCAGATATAAACGGAATGAAATTTATGTCAATCGTCTTCTTCACGGAAGACAAGCCATCTGCATTCAGAGGTATTGATATTACAAACATCATTATTGAAATGCTAGCTATTACACAATGGGGTCAGTTAGATTTTTTAATTATTGATATGCCTCCAGGAATAGGAGACGAAATACTAGATATCATTAGATTTGTTAAAAAAAGCAAATTTCTGGTAATTACAACACCATCAAAAGTTTCAATTGGTGCTGTTCGTAAACTTCTCAAAATTTTAAAAGAGCTGAAAATCCCAATTATAGGAGTGTTAGAAAACATGAAAATTAGGGATTTTTCAAATATTGAAAATACAGTAAAAAAAATGGATATAAAATTTATCGGAAATATACCATTTGATGAGAATATTGAAGATGCGATAGGTGATACTCGTAAACTTTTACAAAGTAAATTTATGAATGAACTAAAAAAGAATTTTGAAAACATAAACCTTTAACGCCTTATTATTTGTTTTGAGGTACCAACTAAATAGCTTCTTGCTTCACCTACTGTAAATAAAGAACCTGTTATACAAATTATATCAATTTTATTAGCTATTGATTTTGCATGATTGATCGCTTTTGGGATTGAATCTTGAATGGATATATCTTTCTTGAAAGTGATGTTATTTAATATGTTTTTAATTATTTCAGGTTCACAAGCCCTAACATTTAAAGATTTTGTTATAATTATTATATCGGAAATTGGAGAAATTGTTGACATCATTTCTTCTATATTTTTATCTTCTAAGATTCCTATTATAAGAATTAATCTCTCATATTCAAAATCTTTTTCCAATGTATTATTCAGCATTTGCATACCGACAGGATTATGAGCACCATCTAATAACACGATTGGTTCATGAGAAAGTATCTCCATCCTTCCTGGATTAAAAGTTGTGGATATGCCTTCTAAAATATTACTTTCAGTTAAACAGACATCGTTCATTTGTAATTGTTCTATTGTTGAAAGAGCTAAAGCGATATTTTCTCCCTGATATTCTCCCAATAACGTTGTTCTGACAGTGTAATCATTAAATGTCCCATGAATTAAAAATTCTTGATAATTAATGTTTGAAAATTGACGTTTCCAATTCTTCTTTTCAATATTTGTTATGGTTGCATTTTTTTCTTGCGCAATTTTATAAATGATGTCTTTTGCATCATTCTTTGCCGCAGTTACAACAGGGACTTTTTTCTTTATTATTCCCGCTTTTTCAAAAGCTATAGATTTGATATTTTCTCCAAGATAATCTGTATGTTCTAAGGATACATTCGTAATAACAGACACTAAAGGGTTGATAATATTGGTTGCATCAAATCTTCCCCCCAATCCAACTTCGATAACTGCAAAATCAACAGCATAATCACTAAAAAATTGAAATGCCATTGCTGTAACAATTTCAAAAAACGTTGGTGTATTATTCTCCAGTATCATATCATCAACAATAGGTTTAATTTTTTTTACAAGAATAATCAAATCATCCTCAGATATATTTTCATCATTTATGACGATACGTTCTGAAAACTCTTGAAGATGAGGAGATAGGTAAACACCAACTTTATATCCTGATTTTTGTAAAATTGAACCAATAAACTTACAAACAGATCCTTTTCCATTGGTTCCAGTAACATGGATGGTTTTAATCTTATTATGAGGATTGTATAATCTTTTCATTAAATGAGATATTCGTTCTAAACCAAGTTTAGAACCGAATTTTTTAAAACTATATAGCCAACATATACTTTCTTCAAAGTTCATAATAATTAATATCCTTCTGAATACAGTACTCCTGGAATCACTTTGTATTTATTTAACCAAGAATCCCCTGGAGATATTTTCACTTTTCTTCCATCGATTTTTAACCTATTTTGGGCAAAAAGTTGTACAGTTCTTGGAAGTATTTGATGTTCAACCTCTAAAATCCGAGCTGCAAGTTTATCCCTATTATCTCCTGGAAGTACCTTAACAGCAGCCTGTAAAATAATAGGACCATGATCTATTTTTTCATCTGTAAAGTGCGTTGTACAACCAGAGATTTTAACGCCATATTCCAGTGCATCTCCTTGCCCATTTGTCCCTATAAATGACGGTAACAAAGCAGGGTGAATATTGATAAGATTTCCATACCACTTTTTAACAAAAGAAGGAGTTAGTATACGCATGTAACCTGCTTCAACGATTAAATCAACCTGTTTATCCTCAAGAATTGCATCTATCTCTTTCTCGTGCTCTTCCCTAGATTTTCCTTTGGGATTGATAAAATATGATTTTATATTGTGTTTCTTGGCTCTCTTTAATGCATAAGCATCTTTTTTATCACTAATAACAACAACAACTTCGGCACTAATCATATTATTTTCAGAAGCATCAATTATGCTTTGAAGATCTGTTCCTCCGCCAGATGCTAATACAGCTACTCTTAATTTTTTAACCATATCGTTCACATACCAGAGTTCAAATATTTAAACCATATGGGCAATATGAAATTTATTTCTCTTAGTAAGCAACATACAGTTTTTGATGTTTTCTATCAAATTAAAAAGAGAGAGGGGTGTATTTTTGCCATAATACAAAAGGTCCAAACACAAATCCATTTACTGTCTTTGTAGCAGTATTTGCTTCGGGTATCATAGCAGTTACATTTACTTCAATATTTCCAATTCCAAAAATTATACCACTTGTTTTAATTCTTTCTTCTACATCTACTGCCATTGTATCGATAGTTTGTTCTGTTAAAACATTTATTAATCCAAGTGTACCCCCCTTAACAGAAATTTTCCAATTTACATTTGATGCTGTGAGAGTGCCAATATTCTTAATTTTAGCGATAACCCTACCAAAACCGCCCCTAATCTTCTCAATACTAATAAAGGGTGAATTAACATCTATGTATATTGGTAATGGGTCTGACCATTCGCTATCTAATCCATATTCATCTCGAGCTTTAACTTTAATTTCAAAGTCACCTGGTGTCTCCCATGTGTGATTTGCAGAAGCATTCTCACCTGATTTTAATTGGTCAGTCCAAGTAATAGTATTATCACCCCAATCAAAGCAATATTTTATTTTATCACCCTCAGGATCAGTTGTTGAGGTTGTATAGGTATATTCTAATCCTATCTCCCCATAAGTTGGACCGTCGGGTGTTTCTGGTTTATTTGGTTTTTCAGATATCTTAAAAATACGTAAAGATGGATCAGTAAACGCTTGCCACTCTTCAACAGTTTTATATCCATGTGCAGAATAAGCTCCAAAATCAGTAAGATAGTTGTTTAAAGCTTTTATCCATAATTCACCAGTTGTTTGTGCGTTTTGGTCTCCATATGCCTTAAATGCACTCAGTTCCATTCCTCCAGTTAAACCTTGTGTGCATGCTTGACCTGCGTAGCCCCATCCTATAGCTGAGTTTCCATAGGAAGTAATACCTCCTCCCTCAGGATTTTTTAAAAATGACCAACCAAAACAATGAGTATCTAAAAATTCGCAATTTGAACAACCCCCTATAATTACAACTGGTAATCTCTCCTCATTATTTAGAATTTCAACTCGTGAATACCAATATGTGCCAATCGGCCACCATACTTCAAAATTATTATGTGGATGAGTTGCCCAATTTTCGTAGGTTCCGTGCCCTGTTAAATAAAAAAATCCTGATCCGTTTCTAATAGCTTTATCTATATTTATTACAAATTGTAATCTACCGTTAGTTGCCCAAATTTTATCGGGAATGAAATCTTCCATAATATCAATTGCATGTTCATTAAGATATTCACCTTCATCTACGTTCATAAAATCTGGAAATGTATCGCCTCCACATACCACGAAATTTGAAAACCATTCTTCCATATATGCCCCTGTTGACTCATAAGTTATTAATTTACTAACAACACCACTGATTTCGTTACTTTTTCTAAAGTTCAATCTACCTAGTCGGACATCAGGATAAAGATCTACAAGGTCAGTTCTTCCCTGATAATTATACTCTCCAAATATGTCATTGTTGTTTGAATCCCAACTGCAAAAATCCCCATTTGAATCGTAGATGTCCGCATAATATAAATCACTAATGAAACTCTCCTCATATCCATCATGAATATATGACATTCGAACAGGAATCTTATTTGCTCCCCCAGCTAAAATGACATTTTCAATGTTCCACTCTTCAATTGCATCTTTTATAAAATATTTAATTTTCTCTTGATCATCACGACCCTTAACTGTGAAGTAAGTGCTATTGTAAATATCATCAAGTGTTACAAGTATTGTATCTATATTACAATCTTTTTTGTATTCTACTAATGGTTGCAATTTTTCAGAAAAATCTGATGGTGTGATAATTACCATATCGTATTCATCAGCAAAAATAACTGGCTGTAGTGGTTCAAAATATTTTATTTTTATATCTACTTTCTTTGCATATTGGATCATATTTTGAGGGGCAGAATATCTAACTGGATAGAATCGAATAGTTAAAATAACTACATGTTCCGAGTCTTCAAGACCACAACCGACACTATAATCATACCACGTATATGGAAAGAAATCCTTGCTATTATAAATCATACTATCTTTGACAATAGATGAATCAGCTAAAGTATTTTTATTCATCAATGGAATAGGTGTTGGTGAAGGTTGTATTTCTCCATAAATAACTTTTTTATTAATCTGGTAAGGATTGCATTTTACATCTTTAATCTGTGTTCCAAATGGAAATATAAAAATTTTAGTGAAAATTGGTAAAATCGGTTCTCCTGGTTTTCTTAAACACGATGGTGCCTCCTCCAAATTTAGAGTTATGTAATCATCGTTTTCTATAATATTAAGTTCCGAAAAAACAATTGATTCAGTTTTTTCATTTGTATATACATTATTTTCGGCGTTTAGTACTATGGTTAATATACTAGTAGTAAGTAGTGCAAATACGAATAAAACTAATAGTTTCTTTTTCAATTTTATTCCTCCCATTAATAATTATTCTAATACATAACAGATATTTAAAGTTTTTATACAAATATAAGGAAAAAATAGGTTTTTATATTATTAGGATAGTAAAATAAACATTAAAACAAGATATAATTTATTAATCGTTTTCCAAAAAGATTTTTTTGATTTCATGGAAAGGAGCGTTTGTTTTAAAAGCAGTAGTTGAAAAATGGGTTTGATATACTTTATATCCTCTACTATTTAGTTTTTCAAATATATTTTTCATTTTAGGTGGGGCAATTTTTAAAAAAGAAGCAATATCGTTTGTCGTGTAAAAAAAATGTGGAGCATTTACTTCCTCTTCGAATAAATATAATAATCTCCAAAGTAAATTCTTTGTGTTCAATTTTTTTTTAAATAAAAGCGTTCTAATTTCTTTTATTGCCGTTTTACTGTGTAACTTTCCAAGCCATAGGGGACCAATATCTTGTTTTTTGATATCTGTAAAAATCAGATATTTTTTTGGATTAATGATTGAAAAATTTTTCATTGATTTATTAGCATAATTCTTTCCGTTTAAAACCTTTACAAAAATTCTAAAATAATAGTCAGTAGAATAGCTGATTATAGGTTCAATACCTTTATCATATTTAGCAGCTTCTCTACAGATAAAACCGAGTAGTATTCTTAGTCCAATTTCATGCATAAAATAAGAATGTAATGGTTTTGCTCCATACCTTCTTAAACATGCTTTTGGATGGACACCACATAAAGATGCAGTATCTGTTGCAGTGCATGCAATAATTCCATTATGAGATACGTTTCTAATTGCAGATTCTATAAAATAAATAGGGGAACCAAAAGGATCGATGTCAATATAATGATACTTTTTACCCAATAATAATTTGTTTAAATCTTTATTTGTTGCAATAACATTTTCCAATTTTATAAGCTTCAAATTTTCTTTTATTAAAGAAAAGGCATGATCATTCCGATCATTGATGGTAACATCAAAATCACCATCAAGCTCATTTGCAAATCTTAGACCTCTAATACCTGATGCGCCGAGTCCATCGAGCAAATTTGCATGTTTTTTGAAATTATTTAAAAACCATTGATTCACAATAAGTGAAAAATCTCGACTTAATTCCATAGATGGATTATAAAAAGGTAAATTACTCTTTGAACCGGGACCCTTTTTTGTAGTTTTATTGATAAAAACTAAACACTTAGTTATTCCTTCTTTTACAAATTTAGTTTTTTGTAGCATTATTAAAATAAAGGTGGTAATTTTTCTGCCATTATCTTTTCAATTTTATATGGAAGTAAATTTCTATTGACTGCTGTAACTTCCAGAATTCTAATATCATCTCTTCTTCTAATATCTTGTAATAAAGGAGTTCTTGATTTCTTATGTAAAGTAACTAGTATCGGTTTATCAGAATCTAAGGCATCAATGACAACTTCACAAAATCTCTCTGAAAGCATCTCCATTTTTCCAATCTCATCGATTATAATGATATCTACATCTTCGTCATTGATTGCTTTTTCAATTGCATTTACTCCTATTTTCTCTAAAACGTTTAGATCTACACTGTATTTTCCCACTCTATCTTTGAAGTCAAAATTGATATGGGCAAAAATTTCTTTTTCTTTCGTTTGCCAATCTTCTACATAAAATCCAACACGTTTGTTATTTTCTTCGACATTCTCTGTTATCATTCCCTCTATCGTATATCCACTACTTTCAATTTTCTCGATTATTTTTATTAAAGTTTGTGTTTTCCCAACACTTGGCATACCAGTTATTCCAATTTTAGGTATGTCATCCATATTAGCAATAAGTAATGTAATTTTTGTTTAGAAATCTTTGGATTAAGAATTTTTACAAAAAAAACGTGTTATCATATACAATATTATTTTTTTTAAAATCTATCACAATTTTTTTCTAAGATAAACTGGACCTGCTATTGTATAAATTGCAACAGCTATAAAAAGTATAAGTGGAGCGATATAGTAGTATTGAGTAATCGTTGAAAATACATTAATCATAAGAAGTGTTATTATTATTAAAATTGCAGCTATTGCTTGTATTTTCGCTCCAATTTTTGGAAAGTGCAAAGATGAAATCATGGCAATTGATATTACAAATATAAAAGGGAGAATATACATAAATTCTACCTTAAAAAAGGATAATATAATGATGAAGATAGTTCCTGCTGATGCTGGAAGACCTATAAAAAAATCTTTTTCTTTTATTATATGAAAAGAGGCAAGTCGAATAATACTTAAGGATAAAAAAATAATAAGAATGATAATGAGTGCACTATGGTAATAAATACAATTAGAAACAGAATCATAATATGAATAGTACACAAAAAATGATGGGGCAATACTTAATGATATCATATCAGCCATTGCTTCCATATATCCTCCAAGTTCACCTTTTCTAGTTTTTCTTGCGACAATTCCATCGAGACCATCTGCCAATAATGATATAAGAATAAATGAAAAAGAAAGATGTATTTTTCCTAAGAAAATCATTAATATAGCAAGAAAGCCAAAAATTGCATTAGATAGTGAAACAAAATCTGCAATAGTTAATAACTTAATCATTGATTTCTGCAATTGTATTCTCTCCAGCTAATATTCTATCCCCTACTTTAACTGTTATTAATCTAATCTTTTTTGTTGGGAGATATACATCCACTCTTGACCCAAATCGTATAAGCCCAATTTTTTCTCCTTTTTTAATTGCATCTCCTTTTTTAATATAAATTACAATTCGACGGGCCAAAGTTCCAGCTATCTGAATAACCTTAATAATTCCGATATTTGTTTTTATTAATAATATTACTCTCTCGTTATTTTCAGATTCTTTCTTAAAAGCAGGGAAATAAGCTCCTTTTTGGTGAATTATATCTTTAATTATCCCATCCATTGGCATCCGATTAATATGGACATTATGGATATTCATAAATGTGGATATCTTTGTATATTTACCAACACCTTTATCTTTATCTGTGGTTATCTCTCTTATAACACCATCTGCTGCTGCAACAATTCCTTTGCCAATTTTTCTATCTGGATCACGGAAAAATATCAAAAAAATCAGAGAAATAAGTAGTAATAATATAAAGATAAAAATACAGACATATCTAATTGGTTTACTAATGATTAGTGTTATAACAAGAAAAAAAAATGTAGTCAAAAAGGAGGGTATAATCCAAATTAATCCACCTTTAGCAATTTTCATCTTGCTTTTTTCCCCAACAAATTAGAAAAAAAGTTCTCAATAGGACCTTTTCTTTTTACAAGATTAAATATGCACGAAATTTCATCATATAATTCTGGAAGTATTCTAAAAACAAGAAATAATAAAGCAATTAGTGTGATTAAAGCCCCAATCTTAGATAGAACGTTATGCGCCATATTGAAGGAAGTTATTTTTCCTCCAACTAAAAATATAACACTAGCGTTTCTAACAAGGTTTAGGAAATAGATTGGTATAACAGTTATTATAATTGCAATGACTCTTCTTTTAATATTGCTTTTATGTAAAGCTCCAATCATTCCAATAAATAATACCGATGCTTGAATAGCAGTACAAGCAAAGATTATAGTAATTGGAGTTCCATTGTATAAAATAGTATATCCTTCTTTATACGCAGATATCCCTAAGATGTTTAATAATGCAGTACTGTGAGCTGCAACCATATCTATCAAAGCACGTTTTAGTTCAGGAAAAATATTACTATCAATAATAAAATAAATCATTCCAGCAATAAATGAACCTCCTGCAATCCAATCTAAACATGAAATATACTCATTTCTCTTAATAGATAACCATTCATGATATGCTATATAAAACAATACATATACTCCAATGATACTAACTACTGAATTAAACACATCTCCGCCCTCAGAATAATAGAGAAAACTGGGCATCATAGCCCAAAAAAATGAAAAGGATCCCCATCCAATTATTTTTAATATTCCGGCTAAATTTTTTTCCTTTAATAAGAATCCAGTTCCAAGGAGGATTAATCCAAGAAATAAAGGAATATAAACAAGGGGTTGATCTGTTGGAGAGGAGGATGAAAATAAATAATAACCAATAATTAGCATGATTGTTGGTATCAAAAAAAACAATACAATCACATTTTTTTCATTATTAGAGGAAGATTTTTTCATTTCATTCATTTGAAAATCGTCCCTAAATTGAAGATATGATTTAAGAGTGTTGTGATAAAAATTTCTAATTATTACTTTTTTGAAAAACATTTATATTAAAAAAAAAGGTATAATTATTGTGAAATCGGTACTTTTAATTGCACCTAAATCTAAAAACAAAAGCGCTTCAGATCTTTCAGTATTAACAACACCATTAACTGGTCTTCTTATCCTTGCTACCATGCTTCAGAAAAATGGTTATAAAGTCCAGTTTTTTGATGAATCATTTAAAAAACCTAACTATAACAAAATCGATTCGGATTACATATTAATTAGCGCTATGAGTGCTACGGTAAATAGAGCATATGAACTTGCAGAATTTTTTAAAGAGAGAGGTAAGAGAGTATTTTTAGGTGGATTACATGCATCTTTCAAACCTAGGGAAGCATTAAAGCATTGTGATAAGGTCGTTATTGGCGAGGGGGAAAATGTCCTCTTTGATTTAATGGAATCGAAATCTAAACAAAATGTCATCAAAGGATCTAAGGTTATGGATTTGAATTCAATTCCTATGCCGGATTATAACCTCGTTGAAGGACTGTCATCTAATCCAAAAATAGTTTCTGTATGTAGTTCAAGAGGTTGTCCATTTGATTGTAAGTTTTGTTCACTGAAAAGTATGTTTGGAAGAAAATTTAGAACAATCTCTACAGATAATCTGATTAAATATTTACGTAGATTTAGAAAGATAAATACGTTGTGTTTTGATGAACCGAATTTTACAGCTAATAAACAAAGAGCAATAGATATATTAACAAAAATGAAAGAGAATGGCATTAATCCTAAACATGCTTGGCCGAGTGTAAGCATAGATGTTGCTCAAAATGATAAATTATTGAAATTATGTAGCGATATTTCTGAGTTTAATTTTTTAATAGGGTTAGAATCAATTAATAAAAAAGTATTGAATTATTATAATAAGAAACAAACACCAGATTCTATGGGAAAAGCGCTGAAAAAAATACATGATTATGGAATAAAAATTCAAGGTTCCTTTATTTTTGGATCAAATTATGATGATAAAAGTGTGTTCCAAAAAACTGTAGATTTTTGTCATGATACAGAAATTGATTTTCCTGGATTTTTTCCTTTAACCCCATATGTTGGAACAGATATTAGAAACGAACTTGAACGAGAAAAACGAATATTTACAAATAATTGGGATTTTTATGATGGAGCTCACGTTGTCTATTTTCCAAAGAATATGAGTCCATATGAATTGCAAGAAGGTATTATTTCCGCTTTTGAAAATTTTTACTCTAATTCAAAGATTCTCAACCATATTAGAAAAGGAGAATTCTTTTATGGAATGGGTACACTTTATTTTAAAGTTTTAATTAAAAAAATAATCCGGCAAAATGAAGATTATTTGGATTACTTAAATGAGATGAAAAATTAGGATATTCTGTATTCTTATAGCAATCCTAAAAAGTTCATTATCCATCCATCCCACATAACAAAAATCAATCCTACAAGACTAAGTAGAGTTAAAGGAATCCAATAGGTATAGACTATCTGATCGATTTTTAATCTCGCAATTGCCACACGAATCAACGTTACAGAAAATAGTATTACAAGAAATACTTTGAACAGGTAAAAAAGAATATCAATTACATATGCAGCATAACTACCAGCTTCTAAACCTAGGTATGTAATAGTAGAAAGATTGTAGGGAAAGAACAATATAACTATTATTGATGCCATAACTACTGTTTTAACACTATCAGTAAGGTAAAACATAGCTAGATTTCTCCCTGAATACTCAACAAGAAGACCTCCTGCTATTTCTGTTTCTGCTTCAGGAGCATCGAATGGTATTTTAGATAGTTCTGCAGGAGTTACGATAATTAAAACAAGTAGTAAAATTGCAAAACCGATAAATCCCAATGGTCCTGTTACATTATTCCATATAGGCGTTCCAGCAATAGTAGATAATGCAAAGGCATTTTCACTCCCAATTTGAGTTAATTTCCAAGCAAGACTTATTATGATCATAGCTAGAGGAAATTCATAGGCAATCATTGTTGCCATTTCTCTCTGTGCACCGACAATGGCATAAGGAGATCCAGAAGAAAATCCACCAATGACCATAGCAAGCGAGGGAAATATTAATAGATAAAGAATTAGAATTAAATCTCCACCCCATGAAATTATTGGTGTAAATCCTCCGATTGGTAAATAAATTAAAATTGAAATTGTAGCAACTAAACCTAAAAGTGGTACAAGATTAAAAATCCAAGGTATAGCATTTTCGGGAACTATATTCTCCTTTGTAAACAATTTTCTAACATCTCTAAAAGGCTGTCTAATTGGTGGACCAATTCGACCTTGCATATGTGCTGATACTTTTCGATCTATCCCCTTGAAAAATAAGCCGAAGATTATACCAAACAAGGTAACAATGATGGTGCCAATAATTATTTGTAAGACAGTCTGAGAGATTCCCAAAATATCCATTAAATCACCTCAACGAGTAGGAAAATAGCCAATATGATTACAAACCAAAGAACGTAATCGCTTGCATTTCCAGTATGCATTCTTTTTAAAAGCGTATACAACCCTTTTAGGCTTGTTGTGAAACCCCAATAAAGATTACTGGATTTTACTTGCATTTTATCTTTTGAATATTCTGGGTTCCCAGATAGAAATGATTTGATTTGTTCAGTATCTTTTTTGAATCCCTCCTTACCCATACTTCTAAGAATATATATTAAGAGAAAAGCTACAACCATTGCTATAGCCCAGATAAGTGGGTTCCAAAAACCACTACCCGTTTCTATTGTGAACATTTTAAATACCTCCTACTACAACCTGAGATACATATTCTGAATAACCAATGAGTGCATTTGACGCCGGTTCAACAATATTAGTTATAATGAATTCTGGGAAAAGACCAAAAATTACAATGATACATGCAATAATTCCCATAGACAGGAGCATGCTCTTAGGAACTTCCTTAACATTGTCAAACTTCGGTAATTTCGGTCCCATAAAAGCTGAGTAGAAAACCTTAACAAATACTGCTAGTAATAATATACTACATAATATTGCGATGATTGCTAGTATTGGATTAAGTTGAAAAGTTGATTCATAAATAAGTAATTTTGATGCAAATCCGTTTAGGGGGGGCATACCTGTAATAGCGAGAAGACCTATGATGAAAAATATTGTTGTATATTTCATATTTCTAGCAAGTCCACTTAAATTATCAAGTGAAGTTTCTTTTGTTGCATAATATATAGCACCTGCAACTAGAAATAGAAGTCCTACATCCAATGCATCGTTCATTATATGGAAAATTCCTCCATCTAATGCAATTTTACCATAGGCAGTGCCCAAAGCAGTAATACCTGCGCCAATACCAAGAAACATATAACCTAGTTCAGCGACAGCACCATATGCAATTAATCTCTTGAAATCAGTCTGAATAAATGCCATTATCACGCCAATTAAAATTGAAATAATAGCAAGAGCTACAATAAGCCATCCGAGTAAAACATTCACCGGAATATTGTAATTTGTTATATGAGATAGAACATTGCCGTATAACGTAAAAATTACCCTCAGAACACCATATAAACTAGCCAAAGTAGCACTGACTAGTATGATTGAAATCGATGAAGGTGCACTTCCATATGAATCTGGAAGCCACATGTGCATAGGGACAATTCCAGCCTTCATTGCAAGAGCAACGATCAAAACTATAAGTGCGATTTTATCTAGAAAGTTATATGTTATCATATTTGAAAGCACGGCTATATTCAACGCGTCATATTGTCCATAGAGTATTGCCACTGCAAACAAGACAAACAGAGCTCCCATTGAACTAATTACTATGTATTTGAATCCAGCTTCGACTGATTCACCCCGATGAGTCCAAAAAGCAATAAGTGCACAAGATGCAATTGATGATATCTCAAGAAATACAAAGAAGTTGAACATATCGCCAGTGAAAACCATGCCAAGCATACCAGCTGTTAGGAGTAAAATAAGAGTGTAATATTTATCTAAACCTGTGTTTTCTTTCATAAATGACCATGAGTACAATACTGCTACCGTAACCAATATTGAACTGATGATTGCCATGAAAATACTCATAGCATCTACTTCAAATAGTATTCTGACAATTGGATAGGTTATATCTTGCGCACCAAAAACATATGTTTTAATTCCATTGGTAAAAATATCTGAAGCAAGTAAAAAAACAAGGGCAGCGTTTATTAAAAGAACAATAATAACAAAAATATTTCTTAGTTTATCATGAATTCTACCGACTAGAGGAGTAAGAAATGCTCCGAGAAGTGGAATGGCTACTACTAGTGCTACTGTATAGTCAGGAACGTTCATTCCCTTAACCTCCTTACTTTATTGACATCTAAAGTTCCATAATGTCTATAGATATGCATCACAAGAGACAACATCAATGCTATGACAGCAACACCAATAACAATACTTGTAAGAGTTAACGCTTGAGGGACTGGAAAAGACATAACTCCCCCAGGTGAACTTGTATAAATCGGTGCAGTACTTTCTTTTCTAAATCCGAGAGCTATTAAAAATAGGTTAACACCGCTTTCAATTAGTGTTATTCCAATAACCATTTTAATTAAATTTCTTTTAAATATTAGTGCATACAATCCAATAAGAATAATTATGGCTACTGCAATAAAAGGAATGTTGGAAATCATTTTTTCCCTCCCTTAAAACTACCAGTAGCATACGCCATAACAAGAACAATTACAAATAGTCCAGCAATCACTTTCAAACCTACTGCAAAGTTCATTAAAGGAAGTATACCTCCAGTATTGATATCTGCAAGTCCAGATCCAGTAGGTGGAATGCTTCCAAATAAGAAATTCGTACCTGGTAAAAAATTATCAAAAAAAGCTATTCCATAAATAAGACCTAATAATGCAAGAACGATAAAACCAATTGCTCCAAGGCTTTCGAAAACTGAAAGCCTTTTTTCTTTTATTTTAGTTATTGTCCATTTAGAGCCAAAAGCAACAAGAATCATTGCACATGCCGAAGCTACGATTGCACCACCTTGGAAACCTCCTCCAGGAGTAAGATGACCGTGAGCTATAACATACAATCCATATATCATAGCAAATGGAAAAGTGATAGCAGAAATAGTTCTAACAATCTTTGACATTTCAGTCATTTTTTAGCCTCCTAAAAATCATAATAACAGCTGCTACAGCAGTAAACAGTACTGTTGCCTCACCAAGTGTATCGAAACCTCGATAATCAAATACTACTGCGGTAACGCCATTATTAGCACCTGTTTCCTCTTGAGTATTTTCAATTATATAATCATCCATATCTGATTCATCTGGTATCCCAAAAGTATGGATTAAAAGTGAAGAAAAAATGAAAAATACTGCTACTACCGAAAAAACAATCACTCCAGCAATGTTTCTTTTCAACATTAAACTTCTCCCTCCATTCTTTTTGTAGCTCTAATTGCAATAATAAAAATCGCAGTTGTTAAACACGCTCCAACACCTGCTTGTGCTATTGCTACATCTGGTGCTTGAAGTATATAAAACTCAAGAGAAAGTAATAAACTCATAGCAGCAACAGCAATAACAGCAGCAAGTAAATCTCTTAATAATACAGCAACTAGTGATGCTATAATAATTAATATTGGAACGATGATATGAATGAGTTCTAAAAATGTCATTTTTTGGCCTCCTTTGTTTTCACAGTTTTTATGGCTGTTTTATTTTTTAAATCGTCAACAACTGCCCCAACTGGTTTGACTCCGCTTCTGTGAGCGGCACGGGCTATTGCATGGGCACCAGTTGGATTAGTAAGTAGTATTGCAACCAAAGCAACTGCTGTATGAATAACTAAAACTGAATAATCTGTATTTCCTTGAATCCAGTATTTTAAACCCAAAAGAATCACCGATCCGCAAAGAAAAATTGAACCAAATGTTGTGCATTTTGTTCCAGCATGAAGTCTAGTATAAACATCTGGAAATCTTAGCAAACCCACGCCAGCAAGTAGGTTGAAAAATACTCCAATCCCTAAGAGAATATACACTATTATATCAACAATTTCAGATAACATTTAAAATTCCCCTCCCTCCAAATATTTTGCAATAAAAAGTGTCGATATAAATGACAATAATGCATAAACTATTGCTACATCGATATAAATAACTGATCTCTCAGCAATTCCAAATGCTATCATTCCAACGATAATTATTGTATTTATTGTATCAAGTCCAACAACTCTATCAGGAGCTGTTGGTCCTCTAACCACACGGATTATACACATAATAATAGAAAGTAGGAGGAGACCAATAACAATCAAATAAGTAGATTCGACATCAATCATTCTGCAATCCTCCTGATCCAATTAGGGAATTTACCACATATGTACTTATAATCCACCGGTTTTTTTTGTAGAGCTTTTTTTTTGACGTTTATCCAATGGATATAGAGATTGTTTTTATCTTCATCAATATCAACACTTAACGTACCAGGAGTAAGTGTAATGGAATTTGCGAGCATTGTAATTCCTAAATCAGTTTTTAAGTTGGGAGTAATTTTTACAATACCAGGATTTATTTTACCTGTTATCACACGATATGCAACATCAATGTTTGCTTTTGCCATTGCTATAAAAAAAGGCCCAACAACATATGCGATAAAAAGGATCCACCTTTTTGGATTGGCCATTCTGAAATTATCCTTTATTAAAATAGTACGAGATATAAATCCAACAATCAATGAAAATATAATTCCAAATAAAATCTCTTCTATACTCCAAAGTCCCAATGTTCCACTTCCAGTTGTAAGTAAAAGATAGGTTATGAAGCAGAGGGCAGTAGTTACAATAAATGCTAACATTTTATCCTCCCGGAATAGGTTTAATCATCCGAAGGTAATTATATTTGTTTAAAAAAACTTACGGTTTGAGTAAAAATCCTTCAATGGCAACAATTTATGTATAAAGATATTTTGTTGTTTCTAAAATTTTGGTGACGTAGATAGATATTAAAAATATTAAAGGTGTATCATATTTTGGTTACGGGGATATTGATGAATGTTCAACTAATTGGTTTTACTCCAAACCCAGAAAAATTACCTGCCATGTCTGCAAAATTAACACATAGTAAGATAAAACCTGAAGATCTTAGTGAAGTATCAGAAAAAGAATTACTATCAGTACTTGAACATGTCATGAAGTTAGGTCATACAAGTGTTGTTGAACATACATGTTTTACTTTTGCGATAAGTGATGTGAGCAGATCTCTAACACATCAACTAGTGCGACATCGGATTGCTAGTTATGCTCAGCAAAGTCAACGATATGTTAACCTCAAAGAACCGAATTTTGTTATTCCTCCAAAAATTGCTAAAGACAATAAAATGAAAAAAGCCTATGAACAAACTATGGAAAAAATATGGGAACAGTACAATAAACTTCTTGATTTAAGTATTCCAGCAGAAGATGCCAGATATGTACTTCCAAATGCTACTTGTACAAATATTATTGTTACCATGAATGCTCGCTCATTGCTCAACTTTTTTGAACTCAGATGTTGTCTTCATGCGCAATGGGAGATCCGTGCACTAGCTAACAAGATGTTACAAGAAGTAAAAAAAGTTGCACCAACTATCTTTAAAAAAGCAGGACCGGCATGTAAAAGCAAGGGTATTTGTCCCGAAAAAGCTAAGGAGTGCCCTCTATATCATAAGTGATTCAATATGAACAGACCATATATTATCATAAATTGTGCTATGTCTGCAGATGGTAAGATTGCCCTTTCTTCAAAAAAACAATTAAGAATTTCAAGTGATGAAGACATAGAACGGATGTATAAGTTACGAAATGATTGTGATGCAGTTCTCGTTGGAGTTAATACTATTCTTTCGGATAATCCAAAGCTAACGGTTAAAGAAAAATATGTAAAAACTCCAAAACAACCTTTGAGAATTGTCCTTGATAGTAAATGCAGAATGCCAAAAAATGCATTAGTTTTAAATAACGTTTCAAAAACGTTGATTATTACTACTAAAAGAAATGAAAAACGTTTTGAGGAGGAACATATCGAAGTAATAGGATGTAATACTAATAAAAATGGACAAGTAGACCTAGAATGTGTAATGGAATTGCTAAACCAAAAAGGAATTAAAAAATTGCTAGTTGAGGGTGGAGGAACTATTATCTGGAATTTTTTAAAAAGGAGATTGGTTGACGATTTGTATATCTATATTGGACCTTACATCATAGGAGGAAAAACTACTCCTACAGTAGCAGATGGTCCAGGTATAAAAAATGAAGGTGAATTAATATCCTTAAAAATTGTTAAAGTAAATAGGTTAGGTTCTGGTATTTTAACTCATTACAAATTGATATAATGAAATTATTGTGCGATCAAATGCTTGGTTCCCTTGCAAAGTGGCTAAGAATATTTGGATTTGATACCTTTTATGCAAATAAGGAGATTACAGATGAGGATTTACTAAATGTTGCTATCAAGGAAAAAAGAATCATTATATCCAGAGATAAAGAGTTAATTGCCAAAGGAAAAAAATTAGCTATAAAAGTTATAGAAATTAAAAATACAAATCTCGATGAACAATTGAATCAAGTTTTTGAAAATCTCAAATTAGATAAAAAATTGGTATTGACAAGATGTACTCTTTGTAATTCGATACTTCGAACGATTGATAAGAAAGAAGCTGAAGGAAAAGTTCCAAAAAAAGTTTTTGATTATAAAGATAAATTTTGGTTTTGTGAAAGATGTAATAAATTTTATTGGAGTGGAAGTCATTACGAAAAAATTACTGATAAAATAGATGAAATAACAAAAATAAAAAAATAAGCTTACAACATTTTAATCATTTGAGCATGTGGGATTCCTTTGATTTTTAATATACAATCAGGATTTATAAGACCGAGATTTATGGCACACTTTACCGTTTCTTCTCCAACAAGATTTGCAATTGTTGCATCAAGTAAAAATTTTGCCAATGTTTTTTTATCAATACGTTGTCCTCCATAGAAATTTTTTGAAACATCTATTTGGAATTTCCCGTCAACAAATTTTTTACCCAGTAGATGTTCATCGCATGCACCGATTACGATATCGTCGCCCTGTTCGTAAATTTTAATGCTGATCATTTTATCTGCTTTCCAGGATATTTATTTTCTATGTAAATATTAGTCACTCATATTTTATATGTGTTTCGAAAAAAAAGTACCAAATGAATGCCTGAATCGGTTGTTTATAATAAAAACAAATGTTTATTTTGCCAATATTATTATCCAAGATCCAAGCGTTAAAAGTATAAATGCCATAATAATTTCTACAAATCTGATCTTCTTTTTAGAAAAATTATAAGTGGTGTATAATTTGGGACAGAAGATACTTGTATTATTCTTTCTTTTTATTATATCTCCCATAATTTAATCACTCAATAATTATTTTGATTTTTACAATATAAAGTATTTATTGTACAACTATTACCCGATATTATCGAATAATATCAAACAAAATTTTTTTCTTTTTAGTTGTCAATATTTATACTTTCAATAAACTTGGGAAAAAGATTATATTAGCTAATTTTTATCATTCAAACAAAATATGGCCAAAACTGGAGTAGCGAATCTTCCATTACATCCTGGTAAAGCACCAAGATGGTTGTTCAAGAGAATGGTATTATTTTCTAAAGGTATTATTGAGGTCATTTTGTATGAATATGGAAAAGATGAATTTTTAAGGAGAATTTCTGATCCATTTTGGTTTCAGGCATTCTCATGTGTACTTGGTTTTGATTGGCATTCAAGCGGAACCACCACGGTAACTTGTGGAGCTTTAAAAGAAGCAATAAAACCAGATGAATTTGGATTTGCAATAGTTGGTGGAAAAGGTAAAGCATCAAAAAAAACTTTATGCGAAGTTGAAAAAATTGGAGAATCATATAATTTTTCAACTTCATTAATAGATGAGTTGAAATATTCAAGTCGAATGGCGGCAAAGGTAGATAATACAGCAGTCCAAGATGGATATAATCTATATCATCATGTCTTGCTTTTTTCGGAAAATAAAAAATGGGCTGTTATTCAGCAGGGAATGAATTCATTAACAAATTACGCACGAAGATATCATTGGCTTTCAGAAAATATTGAGAGTTTTGTGTGCGAACCACACAGCGCGATAATAGGGGATATACGTCAAGAAAAAGTATTGGATATGACTGCAAAACAAAGTAATTTAGCTCAAAAAATATCTTTAGATTTAATAAATGATGGTCTCTCTCATCTTAAAAGAGATTGGGCAGAATTAAATTTGCCTTATAATCAAAGAACATTGAATGATTGGAACAGACCTAAGAAAAACAGTATATCAATTGAATATCTGCATATGCCTAAGACAATAAATTGGAGAAAAATGAAAGAAATTTATGATTTCCAACCAAAAAATTATGAACAATTATTATCAATTAAAGGAGTTGGCCCAAATACTATACGAGCCTTAGCTTTGATATCTGATCTTATTTACGGTGAGAAACCATCGTGGTCTGATCCTGTTAAATATAGTTTTTCTGTAGGTGGTAAAGATGGTGTTCCTTTTCCTGTTGACATAACAGCTATGGATGAATCAACAAAACTTATAAGAGATTGTATAAAAAAAGCTAAAATAGGTGATAAAGAAAAATTAAATGCATTACAAAGATTGAAAATAGTTATTCCTGAAAATCAATAATGGTAATAATTGATAAAATTCCTTTTTAGATTAATTATTAATTCTTTCAACTAGTTCAGATATGTTAAAAGGTTTAGATATGTAATCTTTTATATATGGTTCAAGACCTTTCATTTTTTTTCTTGAGACAGTACCTATTGCTGTCATTACAAATATTTCAACATTTTTTTCAAATCCATTATTTATAATCTCCCTTATAGTGTCCCATCCATCCAATTTAGGCATCATTATATCAATAAAAAGAATTCCATTGAAACCCGCTTTTATCTTTTCAATACATTCAATACCATCCTCTGCAGTTATAACTTCATGACCATGGTATTCAAATATTTCTTTTACTGAATAAAGTATATCGACATCGTCATCAACTACCAATATATTTTTCTTCACTTTTCCACCTGAGTTTTATTTATTAGATGGTTCTATCTCATTATGTGTTATACTCTGCAATATATCTTATTTAAAACTAACGCGATAAAACGTCAAAACGAAAATATATCTAATTAATTCAATAATTTACATTGAAACAGAAAATTTACATAATATAATAAAGTGTTAATATTGGTAAATACTACTTTCTAATAAGTCCTAACGAAGTAAGTTCCTTTGCTAATTTCTCCACTGCTAATGATACTTCCTCGATTTTCCTTGCACCTGCACAAACTATTTTACCAGAACCGAATAGGAGCATAGCTACCCTTGGTTCGTTTAACCTATAAACTAAACCTGGAAATTGCTCTGGTTCATATTCTACATTTTCTAATCCGAGAGCCATAGCAACTTCATTAAGATTAAATTCATTACCTAAATCTGATGTAGCTACGATATTTTGAATTTCAATCTCTGGATCGTCATATACCTCTATATCTAATTTTTTTAATCTTTCTGCAATTATTTTGACGGTTGTCCTAACCTCATCCATATTTTTTGCACCAGTGCAATTTGCTTTTCCACTTCTAAAAAGAAGAGTCGCAGTCTTGGGTTCTGTCAATCTATAAACTAATCCAGGAAATTGCTCTGGCTCATATTCGGTTTCCTCAATAGCTTTTGTTATTATGTCTAGGTCTAGCTTATCTGCAAATATTGCAGATGCCACAATATTTTGTACCTTTATATCTACCATAATACCATCACTCCGGACTAAATAGTAAAAGTCTGAGTAGCAAAAACCAAAACAAGTTTGTGTATTAAAATAATTCTCTTCAAAATTTTGTTGTTTTTTAGGTTCTACTTTTTTTGGTGATTTTTTTAAAATTTTCAAGTTGGTTATCAAAAATAATTAAATTTAAATTTATAGAGAAAAGCAATAATTCTATTGGTTTTCCCATATTTTATATAGTAATAAAGACATTATTATAATTATTGGGGGCCTAAAATTAAAAACAAAACAAGAATACAACAGATTGGAAGAATATTATTAATATTAATGCTAATAATAATTCTGGTCTTACCAAGCACATATGGAGCTAATTATGCTTTAAAAACCAATAAGTTACTTGATCAACAAGTTGTTTCAAAGGTTTCTAAGGAAATAGAAATTGCTGCCGAATCTGATTACTACATAAAGTTTTCCTCAGAAAACCTATCTTTGGAGGGACAACATATTGATTCTTATTCATCAGGACTTACCGAAAAAGTGAAAACAGCTATTGCAAAATCACCAAATTGGATTCATAGAGAACTCACAAGGCAATTTCAGGTTATTAATAATTCTGAAGAATATGCAAATTTAATATTGAATGCAAGTAAAAAAATTACTGATGAGCTCGCTTTTTCAATTGCATGCTCTCCAATTGGAAATGTTCCTCCTAATGAAATTGTAAGAGACAATGTATTTGCCCTTTATGCAATCGATGAATGGATTAAATATGCAGATATAATAGATTATGATAATGATTTAGGAGATTATTACTCCACAATAAGATATAAAATTCTTGAAAATGGAACAGAGAAGCTGTTTGAATATCCTAAAGATATTTATTATTGGTATGTCGTACATCCGAAAATATCAAATGAAAATTGCAAATATGTATATGATTACTTTTGGCGAGATTATTACTTCAATCATAATGATCTAGGATACCCTTTGCTAAAGGAGAAGATAGCTAATATTGATTATTTATGGGATTGTGAATCATATTTTCAATATAAAAATAGATTATGGAAATGGTCTATAGAAAACCATCCAACTGCTATTGAAGCTATAAGTTATTGGGTTGGGAAAACAGTTCCTGTCCAGGCTATTGGAACTAGACCTAATCATCCTAATGTAATTGCCCATGAGCATAATGGTTGGTGTGGAGAATTACAAAGAATTGCTGTTGCTGCACAAAGAACTATGTTAATACCCTCTGTTGGTGCATACAATATTGGAGAAGATCATGTATGGAGAGAATATTATGAAAGAGGTTGGCATGAGAATGATAATTGGTGGTCTGATGGTGGTGGAGCTGTTGATAAACCTGATGTGTATGAATACGGATGGGGAAAGAATATGTCTGCTGTTTATGCCTGTAATGGGGACAGTTCAATATACGAAGTTACATCAAGATATATCCATCCGGAAGATCGATATACGATAAGATTTGTTGTAAAAGATATTTATCTTCAACCTATTGATGGCGCTTCAGTAATGGTATTTGTTTATGGGATAAAAGATATAACCTGGATTAAAAAAGCATTATGGGATAGAATTCAAGAAATATGGAATAATCTGCCTCAAATTATCAAAGGGAAAATCATTCAATATATCTTCAATAAAATGAAAGATAGGTATGATGAAATTCCAGATGTTATTGATGGATTAACAATAACAATTTGGAATTATACTGATTCAAATGGAGAGTGTACATTTGAGATTGGTAAAGGACATGAGTATCTTTTTGTTATTCAACAAGGAAATGTGGAAAAACCTTGGCAACTTGCAAGGAATAACGCAATAAGATTTCTCCGCAATCCAAAAGATTCTAAATTTTTGGTAATATTTCCAGATTTTTCCCATAAGATTCAAAGACATTTAAATAAAAAAATGCCTGAGGGTAACTGTTTTTTCAACATATCTTTTAATACAAGGTCTTATCAGTTACATAAAAATTTGATTAACAAAAATGTAGGTGTATATGACAATATGGGAAAAATCGACTTTTTTATTTTAGATGAGGAAAATTTTAAAAAATATAAAAGTGGTAAAAAATTCGATTGTTTTAACTATATAGAGGAGATTCAAGGAAATATAAGCTTTAGTGCAAATAAAAACGATTGGTATTTATTATTTAGGAATCATGCTAAGCTTACTACTATAATTTTAGATTTTTCAATTCATGTAAAATTTAATACTAATATTGATAGAGTGCAAATAGTTACTCCTGATACTAGCATTTTTGATAATCCAGTTATTAATATTGGGGATATAATCAATATTACTGGAATCTCAACGGGAAATGTTATTATTAATATAGATAATAAATCAGAGGAAATTTATCCTGTGAATAGTCAATGGTTTTTTAATTGGAACACATCTAAATACCTACCCGGAGAATATGTAATTACTGTCGATTGTGGAAATACCCAAGATAAGAGATTAATAACATTAATCGACGAAATTCCTCCAGAGATAAATATAATCGAACCTACCAACGAAGCAATTGTTGAAGAGGATGTGATTTTAATTTCAGGGAATAGTTGGGATAATAGTATTGTTGAAAGTATTGATGTTACAATAGATGAATCCGAATACAAAAAAGCGAATGGTACATTAAATTGGTCTATCGAATGGGATATAAGCGAACTGGAATTAGGCAGTCATATAATTTCAGTTAGAGCACTTGATATGAATGGAAAAAAATCAGTTCAAAAATCATCTTTTATAGTTAATGAAACAGGACACATATGGGGTCCACAGATCAACAATTTTTATCATAAGCCTGAGAATCCCACTAATATCAGTAATGTAATAATATATGCTAATGTAACAAAAGCAAGCCCATTTTACATTAAAAAAGTTACATTATACTGTGAAAACAATACAGAAACTAAATCATATATAATGTACAGATATGGCGATAATCCTATTCAAGATAGACATGAAGAAGATCCATTATATAACGAGTCAAATGAACCAATCTATGGTGTAGAGTTAGGGCAATTATCAACTGGAGATTTTATTACATACTGGATTGTCTCATATGATGCAGCAAATAATATTAAAAAGTCAGAAGGAAAATCTTTTGAAATAGGAAGTCTTTAAAAATAATATTATTTAAAATTCAGTCAATGCTCATATATTTTTCCAAAATATTTAAATTCTAGTATATATACTATAAAATATATACATTCTGGAGTGTTTGAAAATGGCTATTATTACTAATAGAAAGAATTTTGTCTTAGTAATAATACTATTTTTGTTTTTATTAAATATTACACCATGTATCAGTGGAACTATTGAATTCTATAGTAAAAATTCCTTAAAACATAATAAAGACATAAATAATGAGATTTTCAATAATTGGAAACAGTTAATAGGTGAAGAAAACGCAGGATTTGGAAAAGGTACAAATCATGCTATTAGAGGATTAGAAATTTATAAAGATGAGCTCTATGTAGGAACCCAAAGTTTGAATAAGTCAAAATTTTGGAAATCTTACTATATTGGTAACTTAGATTATAGAGCCTTAAATCAAAACTACCTATCTGAATGGCATCCTTATATTTTTATGAAAAAATCACTATTTTCTAACCCTATGTTTAGAATTCTTGATGTCAAGAATAATTATCCTTTAATGTTATGGTTAGATATATCATTAAATCTAGGGATGCATGCAAGAGCTCGAATGAGCGATGGATGTGAACTTTGGAGATATAATTCTAGTTTCGATGAATGGTTTCAACTTGTAGGTGATAATCTCACATCGGATCTACCAGTAGGCTTTGGGGATACCGATAACATTGCAGTATCAGTTATGAAAGATTTTAAAGGAAAATTATATGTTGGCACATGGTCAAGTCCCTTGAAAGGATGTGAAATCTGGCGATATGATCGTTCCACCTGGGAACAAGTAGTTGGAAAAAATGCATTAATAAAGGGGGGATTTAACGATTCAAAGAATATTGCTGCATGGTGTATCGAAGAATTTAATGATTATCTCTATGTTGGCACTATGAATTGGGGATATACAAAAAATGGTGGTTGTCAAATTTGGAGAACACAGGACGGAGTTCATTGGAGTAAAGTTTTAGATAGGGGTTTTAGGGAATTTCTCTCTGAAACAGAACAAAATGTACATAATACTTATGCTTGGTCTGCAGAAGTATATCAAGATCACTTATACATTGGAACTTTCAACACTAATTCTGTTTTTAGATTTGAAAATGCAGGTTGTCAGTTATGGAAGACTTCAAATGGCGAGGATTGGGAAAAAGTTAAATGTCCGGGAGGAGACGGATTTGGAGAAAAAGAGAATTATGGTATTCGATGTATGGCAGTCTATAATGATGAATTGTATATTGCAACTGCAACTGATGGCTACCAGCCAAACGGACCAAACGTTCAAGGATTTGAAATCTATAAGTATGATGGAGAAAATTGGACTGAACTGATCGGAGAAGGTGGAATAGATCAACATGAAAAGGATGGTTTTGGATCAAAATGGAATAAGTATGTTTGGTCGATGGTTGTATCATCCGATAACAAATTATGGGTTGGTACTCTCAATATGCAAATTAGAATGTTAGGAGAAAATACAAAAGGATGTGAAGTTTGGTACTATGATGGTATGAATTGGGTTCCAATAGTAAAAGATCATGTAGGTGAAATTGATAGTGGTTTTGGTTGCATCTATAATGAAGGTGCACGGGGAATTATTGAATATCCTACGGGCTCGGGAAATATGGTTATCGGAACGTTTAAGCTAATGAAGCCTTTCAAAACTCCAGAAGGTTGTGAATTATGGATACGTTACGAAAAAATTCAATAATATTATCAATTTGAGAGGATAAATGATGAAACTCTTACCATTGAAAATAGTAGTAATCTTAGTACTATTTCAGTTTCTTTTAGTTAGTTTTCCAAGTGTCACGGCAAGTGAAAATAATCTAATATATAATGAAGTGCAAAAACAAGAAATAAATCAAATAAATATCTCATTTGAAAGTGGTAAATTTACATTATATGGAGAAATTTATTATCCAACAAATGTATCTGAGAAGTATCCTGGTATTGTATTTTGTGAAGGAGATGGGGGGTATGTAAGTGCTTATAGTTGGATACCTAAGGCCTTGGCTGAAGCAGGGTATGTTGCATTAATATTTGACTTTCCCGGCCAGGGTAAATCTGAAGGTATCTTACCCGCGTGGGCACTAAATATACCTTGGTTGAATTTTTATTTACGTTATTCGTTTTTGATTGAAACACCACTACATTACGCATTGCGCAGGTTAACTGCTGCAACATCGGATGCCTTAACCTTTCTTATCGAAGAAAGTCCAGTCAAAAATATAGTTGATAATTCAAGTATTGGACTAATTGGTCATTCTCTTGGTGGAATAACTGTAACTGAAACTGCTATTAATGATGAAAGAGTAGATGCAATTGTAGCTCTATCGCAAGGAAATTCTCGAATAATTCATAAGGTAAATGTTCCCATTCAATTTCAGGGGGGTTGTTTTGATATTGGTACATGGAGTATACCTATAGTGATACAATGTTACAAAAAAGCAAATACCCCAAAGGAATTGATCGCTATTCAAGGCGGTACTCATTTTGGTTTTTCAACTGCACTTGGCCCATTATGTCCTTGTCCGAGATGGCAAAAAGACATTTGTCTACGGTATTCGATTGGATGGTTTGATTACTATCTAAAAAATAAATCTGATGCATATGAGATTATTACAACAGGTACAGATCATTTGTCAAGGTTTGTTAAATCTAGGTATAACTTTGGAGATGGGGACATAATCTTACAATAAAAAATACCTACAATTTATAGTGAATGTATTATTTGATTTAACTGTATAAATAACTCCGAAAATTGTTTAAGTTAAATTTAATATAATGGCAAATTAAAATGATAGTATGAAAGTAATATTCTGTTTAACATCTGGACGGACAGGCACAAAATATTTATCGTATATATTTAAACATAATGTTGAAAATTGTATTAGTGTACATCATCACTCATCTCCAAACATGTTTGGTGATCCAATATATTGGCATCAAAAGGGAGAAATTGAAAAATTAAAAAATCTTTTCAATAAAAAACAGAAGAAAATTCAGAATTACAATGCAGATGCTTACGCAGAAATTAACCATGCTTTTCTTAAATCCTTTTATGATATTGCAATAGTGGCTTTTCCAGATATGAAATTAATTCACCTCATCAGAAATCCACTTAAAGTAGCTAGAAGCAACCTTAACCGATATAAGATGATTAAAAAGGCGCACGCTCCATATACATACAAAGGTGATGATGGGAAAAAATATATAAAATGGGCTTTAACCGGACATGAAGAAATTTTTAAAACCTTTGGATTTGATGAAACTACAATTTTTGATTTAAGTGATGAACTGAAAGTGTATCAATTTTTTTTACTTCAATGGATAGAAGTAGAAAATCGTGCAATGGCTTTCTTAGATAAATATAACAAACATAATGATTGTTATACTTTAGAAACTCCAAAGGATTTGAATGATGCTGCAATTTTGGAAGAGATGTTCGAATTTTTTAAGTTAAAACTAAAACAAGAAGATATTGTTTTTCGTGGTAGAAAGAATAGGAATATAAGACCAACCGTTATAACAGAAGATGAAAAAGATAAGCTAAAGGAAATTGTTTCTAACATAGATGATCAATATCTAAAGATATTTCGAAATAAACCATATACTAATTTCGATTGGATAAAAATCTTATCTTGATTTCAAAAATTATATCTGACAAAAATCTTTCTCACAGGACATTATGAGGAAATATTATAAGAAAACTAATTATGTATTTTTGTCCTTTCACTCTTTAAGATTAGGTGCCTCTCGTGAATGATACAATTGAAAAGAAGAACAATATAATTTTAGATTTTCTAACTGGATTTATAAGAATTCGTGGTGTGTTTAATTGGTCTGCAATATCATTTATGGGATTTATTTTAGGTATATCTTCTTTGGATTTATCAGATTTTATAACACCCTTATTAGTCTTCATAGTTGCTACATTTTGTATCACAGCATTTACATTTGGAATTAACAATTATTATGATATTGAATCGGACAAAAAAAATCCTAGAAGAAGAAAGATAAATGCAATGGCCTCAGGAAAAATTTCAAAACGAACTGGTTTCTTAATAAATATAATATTCGTAATTATTCCGTTGATAGTTACAATACTTTTTAAATTTGGAGTTTTTTTATTTTGTGCAATTTTAGTGTTCTGGATGTGGATATATTCGTCTCCCCCTCTACGATTAAAAGGGAGACCTGGAATAGATGTTATATGGCATTTCTTTGCGTTTGTTCTACTTATAATATGGGGCTCTTTTATTGCAGGTTCAGTAGAAATGATTAATTGGTTAGTAGCAATCTCCTTTGGAATATTCAGTTGTATTGCCCAGGTCGATAATCATATTAGAGATTATTCTTATGATAAAAAAACAGGAACAATGACATATGCAGTTTGGTTAGGACTTGATAATGCAAAAAAAACCTTACGAGTGATTTTTATGATTCATATCATATTTCTACTTCCTCTTATTCTTCTTTATTCTTTGAGTTATTTTCATACAATTATAATCATTATTGGAGGGGCAATAGGGGGGATTTTAATATCAAAAACAAAAAAAGATTCTTCAATATCTCCTCTTTATCATACGTTTATTATATTCGGATTAACCGTTTATTTAAGTTGTGTAGTTTATCATATAAGTGTCTTATTTGATTTAGAACCTATCTGGTCATTAATTTGAAATAATACTCTTTAATTGGAGTAAAACCTATGAAAACTAGTACAGATCTTGATAAACAATATATGCAAAAATTAGAAAAAATAGAATTTCAACCAGTTTTTATTCTAGGTTTACATCGCTCAGGGACAAGTATCTTATACAAAATGCTAACCGCAACAGGATGTTTCAATCCTGTAACAGCATATCATTTAATCAAATACAACCAACTCCTCCATAATTACATAAATAAAAAAGAAGAAATTGCTAAGAATGAACTAACCGACTTAATGAAGCAACAAGGTCAGATGGATAGAGGAATAGATAGATTAGAGATAACCGCAGATTTTGCTGAAGAATATGGTTTTCTCCTTGGACATACAACAATTCAAATGAATATAACTTCAAAAAACGTATCTTTATTTAGAGATTTATGTAAAAAAATTCAATTTATCTCGGCAAATAATAAGCCGATTTTACTTAAAAATCCGTATGATTTTCCAAATTTTCTCTATATCAAAAAATCATTTCCAAATGCAAAATTTGTTTTTATTCATAGACATCCTTTTAAAACTTTAAGTTCGACCATCAAAGCGATAAGACTTTTGTTAAGCAATAAATATCCATACACATCCCAACTTTTTAAAATTTATAATATACTATTTGAAAATCCGTTAATACTTTCTTTATCAAGAATGTGTTTTTCTAAATTTTCTGTATTTGGGATGATATTACTTACAAACGATTCATCAAAAGCTCTGAGATATTATCTTAAAAATATCAAACTCCTCTCAGAACAAGATTATGTTTTTATCACCTATGAAGAACTATGTAAAAATCCTAAAAATAATATTGAGAAAATCATGCAATCTTTAGATATTACCTCTTATAATAAATTAGATTTTGCTACTTTTATCAAACCACGTAAAACGCACCTAGATTCAAGTGTAAAACACCTTCGAAAATTTATCTTTAAGCGAATGAAAGATTATTTTACATATTTTGGATATAAGTTAGATGAATATAATTGAATTTTAAGATTATATTATATAATCAATTTTTGTATTTCTTCTTCAATTCGCCCCAAGATTTCTTCTTGCTTTCCAGGATTATATGATTTTAAATTTTTTTTGTAATATTCTAAATTATTTAAAAAATTCCTAAGGTCTTTTTCATCAAGATCCATATGATATTCTCCAAAACCAAGTTTATCGATAAACTTAGCGTTTAAAATCTGCTCAAACTGGTTTTTAATTGGAATGGAAAAGATGGGTTTCTTAAGATATAATGCTTCACTTAAAACCGTAAATCCTCCATTTGAAATAATTGCTTTGGATTTGGAAATATCATTGTAAAATTCGTTTTCATTGAATTTTCTAAATATGAGATTTCCATCAACCAAATCTTTGTTAAATCCGTAGATAATAAATGTTTCATCAATTTTTTTCAGAATCTTAAAAAGATAATCATGTGAAATCGAAGTTTGATAGACAAAAACATGATTTTCATAGGTTGGTTTTTTGTTAAGTATACCTTCTTGAATGAGTGGTTTTAAAAAAAGAACTCTTTGATCTTCAACTTGCTCATCAAAGAAATCATATATGATATATTTATCAGCACCAAACGCAGATATTTTAACTGCTATGAATAATGTAAACCATGAAATTAATTCCTTAACTTTAACTTTATACTCTCGATGAAGCATAACCTGGGGATTATCGATACTTATACGCTTGGTTCCATTAAAATAAGCTGCATAGTGACTTATAGGATCAGCGTCAGTTATCAATATATCAGGTTTAAAATCCTTGATAATTTTTCTCACCTTAAAAAAGGAAAACGGGGTACTTGTAATGGTTCGATATGCCATAACAAGTATACTTTTAAAAAGTCTAGCCGTGTTTTCTTCATAAATAAGTCTTGGAGATTCAATCTCCTCAACGTGATCAAATTCTTTTGATAAAAACCTGTGAGCTTTTCCTCCCGCTACTATCCTAATTTTATGATTTTTTTTGAGATGATTTATTAAAATTCTACTTCTACTGGCATGTCCAAGACCCTCTCCACATAATCCATAGAGTATTTTAGCCATCTTTTGTATACTCCTTTAGTATAAACAAACCTAACTTAGTTAATAAATTAAACATTAAGAAATTAATGATTGAATTTTAAATACTTATATATTGTTTAAAAAAACGGGTGCATGTCTTGATAACCACTTACACCAACCCATATATGGGTGTCAACCCCCGGAACGGTGATATTTGCCCTGATCAAAACCAGAAGAGCATCAGGAAGAAATCCTTTTCCTCTCGAATAAAACAATTTTGAATAAGGTAGTAATATATCGGTTTTTATTTCTTTTGTATCTTCAGCTCCTACTAGTGCTTCTTCAATTATTGACCTACCAACTAATTCTGTTTCATCTCCATCAGCTCTATAAATTGAAAAAATAACATCTCGGGCAATTAATCCTATTTTATTTGGATTGCTAACAACTAATGTCATATTACTAGTAAAGCCGCGTAATGTTGCTTTCATATCAGATTTTATGATAGCATCAGTAGGTGCATTTAATGATAAAATATCATCCAGTCGTGGAATATTTATATGTGTATCAATAGAAAAGGGGATTGATTTATTAATTCCAGCAATTTTTACACCAGCTACACTCCTCATATTAATAATAAGTGTCTGAGCGTTTAATGCTTCAATGAAAATCCTACCATAACCATTCAAAATAAATGAGCCTTTAACTGGTATTGTTCCCCCTGTAACATTCAAATTTCCTACGATTTCACCAGTTTCAGTTTCTATTTCAACTGTAAAATCTTCGATATACATTTCAATGGGATTTGGATTGTAGATATCAATTAATCCAGTGAAATCTATACCTTCTTGTGTGAGTTCCCCAAAATCAACCGAAATATGAGTAATCGGTGCTGAGATATCTTCAATTACATCCCCTACAGATGTGATAATATTAACAGCTATTGGTAGTGTTTTTTTTATGAGTCCAAGGAAATTCACACCAACAGTGCCAGTAATTTTGCTCGTTAATGTACTATAACCTTGTCCTTTAAACCTAATGGCATCACTTGATTCAAATATTTTTTTGGAATTTGATGGTATACTTCCTCCATCAATATTTATTCGAGCAATTTCATCTCCCTTTGTTGTATTAGTAACAACTTCAAAATTATCAACGATGATCTCAAATTGATTTGGATTATAAATTTCAATACTTGTTTGGAGAATCAACTCTTTTGCATCTATTTCTATAAGATCGATTTCGATCGTAGTTTCAGGCATTTCAATTATCTGTATATCTAAAAAAAGTAATGCACTTACAATAATATTTATAATTAAGAGTATAAAAACTAATAGAGTAAACACTATTTTCTTTTTATCTGAATTAGATAGGAATGACATGTATGTTTTTAAGTGATTTTATAATTTATATATAACTTTCTATTAAAATTAAAATTATATCTTTACAAAAAGCTCTTATAAGGTATTTGTATTAACAGGAGAGGTGTAACAATGGCATCTAAAAAAAGTCAAAGAAAACGATCAAATCCTAAACAAAAAACAAGTTCTTTTAAGAAAAACAAATCTTTATTGTTTGTAAGTATAGCAATAATTATAATAATTATCATTGTAGGCATTTGGATAGTATACGGAACTAATAATGAAGAAGATACAGATACAGGAGGAAATCCTATTGCAGTAATTGAAACATCAATGGGAACGATAAAAGTTGAATTGTATAAAGACAAGGTTCCAAATACATGTAACAATTTCATCCAACTTGCAAATGTTGGTTTTTATGAAAATCTTATTTTCCATAGGGTAATCGATGATTTTATGATACAAGGCGGAGGTTTTTATTCAGATGGAAATCAAAAAGCTAGTCCATATGGATCAATCGATTTGGAGATTCATCCAGAGGTGCGCCATGTTGATGGTGCAATAGCTATGGCAAGAACTAACGATCCAAATAGTGCTACAAGCCAATTCTATATTTGTGATGGCCAACAATCATTTTTAGATGATAACTATGCTGCATTTGGTAAAGTANNAAAGTAATAGAAGGATTGAGTGTAGTAAAAAATATTGCTTCGGTAGACACAACTTCAAAATATGGAGCTCAAGATTGGCCTGAAGATGATGTAACAATAGTAAGCATTACAATAGAGAATAGATAAAGGAGTGAGAATATGGTAAATCGAGTAGCAGTATTTGAAACAAATAAAGGCAATTTTAAGGTGGAACTTTTTGAGGATAAAGCACCAATTACAACAGATAATTTCATCAAACTTGTAAATGACGGATTTTATAATGGACTGACCTTTCATCGTGTCATTCCAAATTTCATGATTCAGGGTGGTTGCCCTGAGGGAACTGGACGAGGAGGACCTGGATATACAATTAAAGATGAAATTCATGCGGATTTAAAACATAATTCCAAAGGTATTCTTTCTATGGCAAATGCAGGTCCCAATACAGGAGGATGCCAATTCTTCATAACCGTAGTACCAACTCCATGGCTTGATGGACATCATTCCGTTTTTGGAAGAGTGATTGAGGGGATGGATGTGGTTGATAATATATCCAAGGTTGAAACCGGTAGAAATGATAGACCATTACAAGATATTGTAATTAATAAAATTGATATCAATTAATAGTGATCTTATGACCATTCTTTCTGATAAGGATATTGAGAATTTAATTAAAAATAATGAACTTGGTATAAATCCTTTTAATCAGGAAAATCTTACTCCAAATGGATATGATTTATCAATTAGTGAGGTTTATTTAAAAAAGAATGATCAGCATATAAAAGATGGAATTGTATCGATTCCGCCGTTAACATGGTTTGCAATTAGTACAAAAGAATTTATTGAAATGGGGTCAAATATCGCTTCACAATTATGGATAAGATCAAGTTATGCGCGAAAGGGAATTTTAGCAAGTTTCGGAAAAGTGGATGCTGGATTTCATGGAACCTTAACTATTAGTTGTTTTAACTCAAGTGATCAAGAAGTTGAAATTCCAATAGGAGATAGATTTTGTCAGATTGTGTTTGAACTTCTTTCCACAGGACCACAAGCTCTTTATAATGAGCGTTCTGGAACATACCAAAATCAACGTGGCGTTACTTTGAGAAGATAAAAATTTTCTTTTCAAATTTTTAGAATTCTAATAGATTAAAAAAGAAAAAAGAGATGCAGTGAGTGAATTAATGTAAATCAGGCAAGAAAATTAGAGATAAATATCAGCAGTTTTCTCGAAGAAAACCTAGCGAAATATATCGCACTTAGAAAGGATATATGCTCCCGTCGGGAAGGGAACTGCAATTTACCAGTAAAAATAATTTTCAACAGGGTTTTCCTATAAATGTTAAGGAACTGTTTCTTCAGGTCCAAAAGTTAAGAAACCTGAAGGATTGTTTTGATTATGATATTCTGTGGAAATCCACTCTGCACTTCTGCATATCTTTGATATTCTAATCTCATCCATTGAACCATCATAATAATATGGTCCCGAACTTTCTGGTGAGTATTTCCCTAGCCTTTCATCTAAAAATATATCATAAAAATAGGACGGTGGAGTTCCCATGGTAGTTATATTACAGCTTATTTCTTCACCATTATAATAGAAAATAAAATCTTTTGTTGATAGATCTACAACAACCACAACATGTTGCCAGGCATCAATCGTAATATGCCCAACATCAGTTATTGCATTAATATTTCTACCGTCTGGATACCAAGTACCTGACGCAGCTGAAAACTGTAACTGTCCAGTATTTTTTAGACCTAAATGATATGACTTTCTGTCAGGTTCCAAACTAGTATCTAATTTATTAATTATAGAACGACCTGCCAACTCCTCTGGATTAATCCAAACTTCAAAAGTTCCCATTGATATGCTTCCATCAGCAAGTTCAGGCATGTCACCAAGAGAAACATAATCGTTATTTGTTTCAACAAAATCTTTAGCATTTCCAATTTTACCTGAACAATTGTCGGTTCCGTGGTTTGTACCATCGTTATTATTACCTGTACTATCAAGAAAATCATTAAGATGCCAGACTCCACAATAATCAGAATCCCAGACATGATCAGGATATTCCTGACTGTTACAATCAGAGTTGCCATAATACATATACAAAACAGTATCTACAGAACTAGAAAGATTGATGATCTTTACCCAAGTGACAAGTTCACCAGAAGAGTTATCATAACTTTCGATTTCATGAAACAATCTATTTGCCACACCAGAACCATCCATGAATAAAATATCATCACTATCCCCCTGAGCCTTATTTTTAAGATCTTCATCAACAACACTAATAAGTACAGGAAAATCAGTAAGGTTTCCAGCAACTTTGTTATGATCAATTGTGATCTTTTTTCTATATTGCCATCCTTCATCAAACGGATCAAACACCATCATAGGCTGCGTCTTAAAATTAAAAACTTCATAGTTCCAATGCTCTCCATCAGTAACATTAACAAACCATTGGTATTCTGTTTCATTTTCAAGGCCATTAACATCCACAGAATATCTCCCATTACCAACACCGGTACCACTATCAGAACCAATATCAGGAACAGTTTCAACCGTATAATTCATAAGATCTCCCTGAGAATCTCTCAAATTGAAACTAAGTTGAGAAATATCAATGGGAACCCATGAGTCACCATCTTCAGGGATTGGATCAAACACAATAGGGTATTCTACTATTGCCCAAGTAACAAAAGAAAAATCAGTGTGAGGATCAACAGTATCCCAATCATTTCCATCAACAGAACGATAACCTTCCCCAAAAGGATAACAATCAGACATCTTACAATTCCAACCGTAATTCCAATTACTTTCTCCCTTGCATACAATATAATAAGTATTCCCTGGAATTACATCCAAATCCTCAAAATCAAATGAATGCCAAGCACTTTTATTAGAAGGAGGAATAACTTGTGAAGTTTCAGCAAGATTATCACCAGATAAATTGTCTCGTATATAGAGATGAAGAGGCAGTGGATTACCAAATCCCCAAGAGGTGCAAAAAAGTTCCACCTTTGACAATTTATTTAACGATGGTACAAAACTCTGAGCAAACCAATAATCGGAAATGCTAATTCCATCGTCTATTATTGTCTGTTTCTGATCGGTAATATGATCATCACCCATCATAACAACAATATAATTAGACCAATCACTTAAGAGACCATGATCATCCTTTGCTTTCACTCTAATATTATAGGTACCTTCTACATTCCATGAGTGTGAAAAATTCACAATGGTATTAGAATCTACAGGATCAGTCCATTCATCCACAATTTTATCACTATCCCAATCCCATCCATAACTAATTTTACCACCCTCAGGATCTGTCGAAACTGTTGAATAGCTGTAGGTGATATTTGTATATCCTACAACCTGACCTGTGGGAGTTTTTGGCTTAGAAGGAGGGAACTCTACCTCGGTTAATTGAAGATCCCCAGTATAACCATCATAAATAGTTGGATGCATATCTTTCCAAGGGGCAATATTCTCCTTAGCATAGATAAAAGCTTCTTCTGCTGAAACCAAATCATCTTCATTAGCATCCGCATAACCCGTTAATCCATTCACCAGTAAAGGAGTAAATGATGATGCATAAGAAACCTCATCTTCTCTACAAGACATTAACACAACCCTTCCACTTCCACTTAGATCCTCTGCAAACCCGTGCATCCACTCATCAGCATTCATTCTCTCATCTTTCAAATGGTTTCTAAAATAAGGAGTATCGTTAAATCCACCAGCAAAACAACTATCTATAATTACACATACTCCCTTTGAGTTCAATAAAGATAAAAATAGGTTGAGTAAATCATCCCAGATTATCTTCCAAGGATGTTTAAAACCCTTGTAACTTATGAGAGCTTCATCTTTTCTGTCATCTTCATCAAATGGAGGAATATCAAAACTAAGAGGGAAACCATGTGTAGTAATATAAACTAATGAAATATCATCGTTGTCATCCCTCTTATCCAACCAACGAAGTCCTTTAATAATGTTAAATACGGTTGCATTTTCAGCGGTTATAAGTTTTATATTATCATCAGTCCAATGTTCAGAAACAAGAAGCATTTCATGCAGTTTTTCAACATCCGTTAGCATGGTTGGTCTATCTTCGCCGGGATGATCGGCATACACACCAACAGCAACAAGTAACGCCCAATATTCTGTTCCCTCATTAACGTAATTGATTTCATCAGAAGTAATTTTTTTATTATCGATTAAACTGTTGTGATTCTGCTTTATCCCTCCAGTGGGTGGAATGACGCTCATGACTATAAACAGAAGTCCAATACCAAATATTAGGATTTTTTTCATAAAAATGAATCCCCCTTTAATTATTATAATGAACACACTTGTATATAAATACTATCTATATCACAGATACTTCTGGCTAAAAACAGAGTTGGCACGAATTATTTTAAGGAATAAAAATAAGATAAGAGATTATCACTCAGCAAATCCTCTTTTTGTTTTTGGTTTTATCGCTAGTATCGTTTCTATGCTGAGTACATAGGTGCCACGGTTTGAGCCGATGAGAATCAGGCCTTCATCATGGTCTATATCCTTAACCGTTCCAACAACTGCAT